>Ga0315914_1001818_pt1 | contig 32458 bp, 16 predicted proteins | sample MpolenodulesMG_FD_203920 | JGI IMG/M metagenome (GOLD analysis project Ga0315914, IMG submission 203920) | Medicago polymorpha root nodule microbial communities from Los Angeles, California, United States - elongated nodules | ecosystem: Host-associated > Plants > Roots > Nodule | place: USA...
TCAGGTAGTCTAGTGGCTAGCTCACACAATTTAACGGTGGAGAAGTGGGGTGTCCGCGATTCGAACCCCGGTGTCCTCTCTTTTAAAATAAACATAAAAATATATAATGGTGGCATTGGTTAAACACAATATCACAAGTGTACAAAAAAACACAAAAAAAAAAATCTTATGAAAAAGAAAGAAGAAAGTCATTTGTGACATTAAAGTTGATCAATGTCACCAACTACAATGTCACCTAAGTGCTACCCCATTTCGTAACTCAAACTAATCTCTCAAGTCAAATAAGACCACAAAATTCTATTTAATTTGAAGAGAGCACTTACCATTTGCTCGAATTTTTTTAGACTATTTTAAATGATAGATGTAATTCTTATCATCTTAAATTTCTCAAACACACATGTAAGTAATTTGATATTTTCTTTGTGTTTTACTCATTACGTCCTAAATTGTCCTAAATTAAGTGAATGTCTATTTCATACTCATTAAGAAAAATGTATAAAAGAGAGAGAGAGAAATAGTTTCAATGTTCTTGTCAGTTATTAGTGCATTTCCTAATATCATAAATGCAAAGTGAAATATATTGAATTGAGAGTGGTGAAAACAATATTAATTAGAGTTATAATTAAAAAAATTAATATTTCATTGAAAAGTTAAATGGGTTAGTTATTTTAGGACAATATTTTTTACAAAATCATCACTTATTAAGGGACGGAGGAAGTATTGGTTTTTGATCTCATCGATGTTTCTTTTTATTAAATAGTTTATTGATTAAAAATTCATTCATTGAGGCGAATGAGTGAAGAATTTGATATTCAAATTCAGCCTCCGTTTATCGCAATGTCCATACCAATATCGACAGAGATATGATCACGATGATCATTGTCATTATTTATATCTCTCTTAATCATTGATTCTCTCTAATTTCATTTATTTGTTTTAAGGCTTAAATATCTTCTTGGTCCTTTATTTCTATTGCAAAGGTGCATATTGGTACCTAACAAAAAAACAAAATGCATATTGATCTTTTAATTTGATTAAATGGTAGCAAGATTGTTCTTTCTATCCATTTTATTAGTCACAATAAACATTTATGACACATGGTATTGTGAATGAGTGTTCAGATTCAACATCATGTGTCACAAATGTTGAATATGATTAACAAAATAAATACAAATGACTAATTTGCTGCCATTTAATCAACTTAAAGAATCAATATGCAATTTTTTTGTTGTTCTAAGACCAATATGAATTTCAAAATAGAGATAAAGAGATAAAAATAATGTTTAAGCCTTATTTTAATTATTCGTTTATCGTTCACTTTCATATAAAATACACAAGAGACACTTCCTAGTACTACATGGGAGTATCTAAGGATGATAAAAAGATGGTGTCAGCTTATAACTACTCTTAAATTAAAATGCAAAAGATTATGTAAAGAACGAGGAAAGAATGATGACTTTCTCTCTCCCCATTCTTATTTTTGTTAATAAAAATTGAAGATGAGATAATGGTATTTAAATCTAAGATAAAAAAGATCTTTAGATTTAAAGAAGACTTATAATGCTGTCTTTCCTCACACCTTTTATCGTAAAAACTTTATATATAAATACACTCTTTTTATTTTTATTTTAGGGAAAATACATTCTTGTCTGGAAGAAAAAAATCAAAGACAATAAAATATTAGATTCTAATTTGACTCTAAAGTATAAGGACCTAATTTTGACTCTAATTATTATGCACTATTTTTTTAGTTGAGGAAAAACATAATTTTTATTATCATATGTTTTTCTTATAAAAATAAATGATATTCATTCTTTTTTTATAGTAAAATGATATTCATTTATTTAAATTGATAGAGTATATCGGTATATATAAATTTAAATTGTTAAAAATAAAAACGATGAATCCGGAAACAAACTACAACATTAATTGGTTTTGGTTTTTCCTTTTAATTGTAAAAAGACGACATAAAATTTAATACTAAGATTTAAGTTTGTTTTTTTAGTAAAAGCAGAATTTATGTTGATATATATCATTGTTACTTCACAAAATAAACATATGACTCTATTTGTAAGACTGATTGTCATGAGTAGAAATTTCAATATACTTTTTTAAAATGGGTTATACTAACAAATGTTTTAAACACATTGTTCAAATAACCTGCAAAAAAAAAAAGTCTTAAAAATATAAGTCAAATATATGTACAGTTATAATTACACAATTTTCTATTTATAATTTATATTTTGATGACTTAAATAATGTTCTAGAAATATTTGTTAGCATTTTTTAATTAAATTTTTTGAGAGATTATTAAAATAAAAAAAATCATACATCAACACTTTATTTTGGCCTGTCCCACACATCGTGTAAAACTCGTTACATGTATCAAATTAAAAATCAAACAACACTATGATCTAGTTTCTTAGATTAGTTGTTAAAACATATTCACGAATTCCTTCACAAATATTTACATGTTTGTTTTGGATAGATGTATATGTACATGTATAGAAAATAGATACCGAATATAATTATTGAACCGGAACACACACAAAACACACCTGATGTGAAGTTTGATTAGTTTCACCTAATGTCAAACCCAATTCACGTGAAGTTGCCACTTACCAAGCATGAAATACACCTCTCCAACTCACTATACATTTTTTCATCATTGCAACACTTTTAATCATCAACTATACATGCACACCAAGGCACGAGTAAGCAACACATGCAAACAAAATTCACCCTCTAAGAGCACCGACCAAACACTAAAAGAAGCCTCCAAAATGAGATCATAAAATTAGGCACACTCTCAACACTAATCTTTGGCCATTTTTCTCAAGAAATTTTATTGGTCACACACCATTAAATTTTGTACCTATAAAAGAATATAATTTTTTTTGTAACAAGTGCCCTCAGGATGAGGGCACTTGATAAAAAGTTTAAAGTGGAAATTTTTACCTTAAAATTTATGCATTCAACACATTAAAACACAAAAATTAAATTTTTCTACATGATAGTTATCAATTATTTCCATCTTTGAATCATTAACAAGTGCCCTAAGGGCTTAGGGCACTTGTTAGCAAGATCCAAGAATATAAGAAACAAGTAAAAGGTTTGGTCTCACCAGGGTCTTTGTTAATTCAATGTTGAACATACAACAACTTAATAAGAAAAAGATGGTCGTTGAAGAAGGAGAGGCATTGGTGGCATGCAGTGACAAAAACATGAAAATTGGGGTGACAATATGGGACATGGAAACAGGAGAAAAGATGCTTCACATACCAACATGTGCTTCACCACCTTTAGGTATGTTATGCTTAAGAAATCGATTCCTCGTGGCATCACAGTTGAACAAACATGGGTCCGTAGGTGGAGGAGCCATTGTTGTCTGGCCCTTGAACAAGGTAATGTTTTCATTACATAATAACACAATCTCATTTATGTTTCCTTTATAAATGTTTGTTAATTTTTATTTTCAACTACTGGATTGTTGACCTAAATCAGGTTGTTTATAATCAAATTGATCCAAATAAAAATTTCAAATTGATCTAGAAGAAATGCTCAAAATTAATTTTTATTGGTCGTTTTTAGATCTCCTATTGTAAAAACCGGCCAGATCGATTTCATATTCTTTTATTGTTGACCTAAATTAGGTTGTTTATAATCAAATTGATCCAAATAAAAATTTCAAATCGATCTAAAAGAAATGCTAAAAATTTATTTTTATTAATCGTTTTTAGATCTTCTTTTGTAAAAACCGGTCATCGATTTCATATTCTTTTATCAAAATCAAGTCAATTGTATATTAACATTTTAATATTTAATTACTTTTTTAGGGGAATTATTTAATTATCAAAACAAGATATTTTATCATTTATAATATTTTATATCTTAATAATGTATTTTGTTGTCAAAAAAATCTTAATAATATATTTTAATAAAATATTTCTTTTATTGTTTCACATGTCTTCGATGTGATAAAATACTTTTTAAACAAGTTGGAGAAGGGAGAAAATTTTATCGATTAAAGTATCACTAATGACCATTTTACAAATGATTTTGAGGAAATCTGAACTTTATACCTTGAGATTACAATACTAAACTCATAAGTCTTACTATTGAGTTAAAACCACAAGTGTTTTTATTTATATCTTTACAATAACTTATTGATTCCTGTTTTTTTTCCTTCTAATATTATGTTTTTAATTTTACAATTACTTGATTGAACTTTGTACCTTGTGGCTCTAAGTTTTTCTAATATTTTTACATTAACTTAAGTCTTACCACTACGTTTGCACCTCAAAAACATTAAATCAAATTGAAATTGGAAGATAAAATATTAATAAGAACGTAATATCTTATTATATAAAAGTCTATATATAGGTAGATATATAGTTGCGATCAAATATGATACCATACTTCTTGCAGTGATGTCTTGGCATTGGAATGCAAATAACCAAATAGAATCAAATCAAATACAATTGGAGTGAATCGGAACAAATTAATTAAATGATTTCCCTTCCTCAAAATCGGTCCAAACCAAACTATAAGTACACATAGTCTAAAGTGCACCTTTTTACTTTTTATGGGATGTGTGCTTGAAATTATAGGTCCGTGTCGGAGTGATTCGGTCTTGAATTAAATTGAAACACATCTAGGTCTGATATATTATAAAAAAAATTGACATTTTTAGAGGAACATATGTTTTGGGAAACATCCAAAATTTCCTCCAAAAATACATTTTTATGAGAAAAATAGTTTGTTGGATCAAAACATTTTTGTTCACATGCAATTTTTTCCTTTAAATTGACAGTTTCATGAATTTAAAAACATAAAACTGTTAAGACCTACATATAGCATTAAAATAAAACTGTTATAACAAAAATAAAAATAACTGATGTTACTTTGAAATATATAGCAACACTTATATTATATTTCTTTTTTAGGTATATAGCACTAAATATGTGAGGAAGAGAGTAATTTGAAGTTTCCAACTTTTGACCAAAAACAATTTGCTTCAATTTGCACCACGAACAAGAGCCTAGAATCCACTATCTATAATCTATTATAGTCATATGGCAATAATTCTAACTATCCCTCCGAGGCTTCTTTAGGAGTTTGCAATTTGTCAATAACAAACTAATCCATATGTGCATCGAATTTAGACTTTATAGAGCATTCATTTCATGTCATTGTCCTACTGGTAACATGGAAGGAGTGTTTTTTTTGTCTCAGATGAAGTGGTAATCCATTGAAATTAAACTCACACACAATTGTGAGGTCCCGAGTTCGAACCCGGATCACGGCATCCGACCTTATAATTTTGGAATTTGTCAGTTGAGTTAAGACATCTAGACGGTTTTTTGTTTTAATCTGTGATCTTGTTGTTTAAAGACTATAGTCTACCATTTGCCGGTTCATTGATAAAATCCACATAGAAAATGGGAATTATTGGCAAATTAACAATAGTTGTGCTTATTGCTTACTAGCTTGGACTACCATGAAAGTTTAATAATTATGATGTGAATATTGCATTTTATGTCTTTTAAATATCAAGTCAAAATTTCTATTTTTACTTATATTTTATTATTTCAGCCGCAACAACCACTTTTGAATTACACAGTGGAGGCCATTGGGCCACTTTCTTGCACAAAAGAAGGCATATACCTTGTGGGAGGTGCTTTATCTGGAACTGCTTATATCTGGAATGTATGTATGCAAACCTTCAATTATTTGATTTGTTTAATTTTTTTTTACTAACTAAACTTCCAAGTTAAAAATGTATTTCCTCAATTAGACATTTTGAGTACAATAGTTTATTGAATATGACTTAAATTGGGTGAATGTTTTATCAAAAATTTGATCCTAAGCTCCCTTACATGTAAGGTTGAATGCTATATTTAGATGTTTGTTTTTTTTGTGAAATTATGTTGTTTATGATGAATTGTAGGTGACTAGTGGAAAATTGTTGAAGACTTGGACAGCTCATTATAAGTCTATAGACCACATAATATTTTCTAATGATGATTCTCTTCTTATTTCTGGGTCAATTGATGGTATGATATGTGTTTGGTCCATGATAAGGTAAGAGGATTGAACTTGTTTTTCCTATGTAACTTTTGGACTCAAATTTTAGTAGATATTAAGAATTATAAGAACCTTTATATTGATGCATTTGCTGTACTCAATTCGATCGAAGTTTGCTAGATGTGGAAGAAACAGAAAGCTCGAATCCTTTATTACATTGTTTGTCGGGGCACACGTCCTCCATAACAGGTCTTTTAGCTACAACTTGCAGTTACTTTTCAATTTTAATATCAAGCTCTCTTGATGGAACATGCAAGGTGATCAATATTAGATTATGTATTAAGAATCTTGTAAATTTTTCATGTGCAATGGTTTAATTAAGATGATACATTAATTTGTTTATCATAACAGGTTTGGGACTTCATCACTGGAAGGCTTATGGAGACTCAAGGTTATCCTTTGGCAATAACTTGCATCACACTTCACCAAGGAGAACATATTTTGTTTTGTGGTGCAAAAAATGGAACAATAATTGTCAACATGCTTGATATTGGTTTGGAACAAGGTCCTAATTTCATGATTAGAGGAGACAAATCACTTGAATTGACAGGACACATGTAATAAACAACACCTAAAACTCGTCATTTCTCAATACTTACGATATAATTTCATTTCAATATAATAGGTTTGAAGCTATGTAAATAAGTTAATCATTAAGTATAATAGTGAGCTTGCTTTTTTGTCAACTTTGCAGGGGAGCCATTACTGCAATGGCGTCTAGTCGGACATGTCTAATATCTTCTTCTGAAGACTGCACAATCTGCATATGGGATGTGATCGGTTGGACAATCACTCGAAGATTCGATCTTCAAAAATGTAATTTGAAATTTTCAACTACTCATTTTCTCTCTTTTAAATTGTTGCTTTCTAATAATTTTCTTTCTTTTTTATCTGTCATTGAAATTGCATGGTTACATTAAGTAAAAGCACTCAATAGTAAATGTCAATTTCTTAGAGAGAAAAAATATAGAAGGCATATACTAATTAAGTAGTGTTAACTATTTTCTTATTAGCAGGGAAAGTAACTAATCTCGTTGTGATACCTCGGTCTCCAGCATTCTCTGCATCGAATAACACGAGAGAGCTCAAACGATATATTGTTTCTCCATTGGATAAGTGTCCTCTGCAGATCAGCAGATACAAGGAAACTACCACTCTTCTTTCCTTGTGTCGCCTCTTCAAAGAAAGACAGACTTACATTGATTTAAGAAGCACCGGTTTATTGAGACAAACAATGTTTGCTTCACAGGTTCGCCTCTACTTAAACACAACAATACAACATAAAGATTTCGTGTCTTGCATCGCAGTGTAACTATCAGAGTTTTGCACTCAATGCCTTTTACAGTTTAAACATAAATAACTATATACGCGCACATTAAATATGCTACATATTTTTTTAGTAGATGGTGGTTTTTATTAATTGTTGTTTCTTTTGTGCAGAAAACACACATGCCTATGGCCATGACCATAGAAATGAAAGTGGAAACAAATATAGAGAATCGTTCATGGACAATAAAGATGGCAAAACATGTGATGGTGATGAATAGAGAGTTGAAGTCGGGATTGTTGGACATGATACGTTGCAGATTGTTTTGTACAAACAAAATTCACTCTCAAAAAACAGGTAGAAAGAAGCTCAAATTTAAGAGTATTTTATCAGAAGGGGAAAATTAAAAACCTTAGCTTCGACTTGTTTATGTCCCAAGACATGTTTCAAGAGTTGTTGTTTAGATTTTGTCCATGGTAATTGATGTCTTGACTTATTTATTTATTTATTTATAAAATGATGGAGATTATGCAGTGTCATTGAGAGATGGCTAAAAAAATGTCGTTTTGAAGTGTCTTTTGTACATGTCATGTCTCAACTAATAATTTAAAATTGTTATTCGATTATATTATATTATGCCTTTTTGCGGAAGCTAAATCATCAATTTAGATTCAAATAAACAACAACAACCAAGCCTTATCACGTTAACTAAGGATGAGAAAATATTGTATAATATTATATTTATATCCAACTCATTAATCTCTAAATTTTCTTAATAACCTCCGTCCAATATACTATCTTTAGTATAAATCTTCTCTCGACATGCCTGAATCACATAAGTCTTCCACAAATTTTTTCTACTATAGGTGCTCTAATGTTGACACTTTTAATCTTATTCTGTTTAGTCTTATTGTACATCCAATACAACATCTTTATCTTCGCTACACTTAGTTTATTTTTGTGTTGGTTTTTCACAACCCAACACCTTGTATCATATAACATTGATGTTATGATAAAAAAAAATAGCTTGATCGGTACTTTCGTATCACATAAATAGGAACTTGAAATGTTTGGGATCGATTTCAAAACATCTTATTAGGAATCACACGACTATGTATGAATAGGAACTTGAAAACTTGGAAACGGCAGGAAATTCTTAAATGGAATCAAATTGAATAAGATGACAAGAATGAATATAATGTACTCTGTATAGACCTTATCGAGGGACTAACCAACTAACTAACAAACTCTACTGTCAGTTTATTCATCTTATACATTTATTCCACAGTTTAGAAAGAATTGTAAAATGGTTTAGTTCATATCTCCTCTTCGCTTGATGAGATTTTTCAATAGATATATTGATTGTTGAGTGTAACTCACAATCACATGTCTCTTAGCCTTTGTTTGGTTTGAGAGAAATAGTGGAGAGAGAGATAGAAAAGAGAGAAAGAGAAGAGAAGTTGGAGATTTATCTTGTTTGGTAAGAAGAGAAATTGAGAAGAGAGAAGAATAAATGGTGGGTCCCATGCCTTTTTGTTTTCTCTTCAAAAGTGAGAAGAAAGAGGGAAGAAGACAAAAATGTCTAATATGCCATTGGTTTTTTAATTAATCATAAATTATAATGTTGTCTTATCAAAGATATTTTTGTCTTTTTAAAAATAATAACATTTCTTTCTCTTCTATTTCTCGCTTCTTTCTCTTATACCAAACAATACCTCAAATCTTCTCTATTTCTCTTTTCTCTTACTTTCTCTCACCTCTTTCTCTCTTCTCAATTTCTTCTCACAACCAAACACACCCTTAAAGTTGTCGATAAGAATTCAGTTGCTGAACTTTTAACAAATAGACTCAAGCAGCCATGTAAACAAAAGGAGAAAAGCTACTAAATACGTAGCTGGGAAGCTTTTGTTTCTAATCTCTTGAATGATTTCATGCAAAGGCATTCATCATTTTCAGTAACATAATACATAGGGAAAAAAAAAGCATAAATATTTAATTAAAAGCATAACAGAAATTTCATAATTTATATCGGAGTTGTAATATCTCAGCCCAACATTCAAGCTTAGACAGACATATTTTAGGTTCATAAGTTTTGTAATGTAGATCATTGGTTGAAGGAAGTACGTACTCCCTCCGAGCTCCGGTCTCGAATATAAACAAAAAATAAAAAGTCAAACAAAGTAGATGTATCTTGTTCAACTTTTTAACAAAATACATCAATTTTGTTCGACTATTTTTTCTTAAATTTGAGGCTAAAGTAACACACATTTAGGACTAGATTAGCATACAAATAATAGTTATCAACACCTCAACCTCAAAAGAGCAAGAAAGTTATTAATTAATTGAAACTTTGGACTGTTGAATCAAGTGTTTTCGGCCTAATCAACTGAGGCTTACAAAACATGAAATAGAAGCTAGCCTAACTAGACAAATCAATGAATTAGGCAACTATCTCATTTTGTTTTGCCTCAAAACAGTGATTTAACAACAGAGTCAGATGATAAATATATGATAAGGTAGATTTATATAGTATTTTCAACATATATTGCTGCATCAACTCACCAACAAATTTGTGCATACAAATATATGATAACAACAAACTTAAATTTTAGATCATAAAAATAATATATGGTTGCCCAAGTCATAATTGAATAGGTGATTATGACTTGGAACATAGCTGAAACTCGATACCAAAATAGTTAAACAGGCCTAATGATATCAACTCTGGCAGCTGGAGAATTATGAAGTACGTACTTCACCATTTCACTTACTTTCTTATTGGATGCATTCCTATCATTTTTAGTAAGATCCACTTTCAATGACTTCAGTCCAACAAAGCAAGGAAGCTGAGTGCCCTTTCTAGCCATTTCCCTCAGATTCTGCATAATTAGAGTGAATTGGATATATTATAAGGAATATTCTGAAAGAAAATATTGTTTATTGGGAAAATTTTGGCATTAAGATGGATACATCTCATAAGCAACATGAAAAACAAAAACAAAGAGAAAAGATTCTAAAGTAACTTACCCGTTCTATATATTCAAGGGCATCAAAACAGAGTGTCATTATCTTTACATTAACAAGCAGCTTCAAGAAACTATTCATAAGCACATGTTCACCCGGTGCGATATAATAACAGTAATCAATTTTTAATTCTTCTAGAAAAGGTAGATTCTGTGCAGAGGGTGCCATAAAAGTAGGGTGGCCAGTGGTAGTTAGAGAAGTAAGTTTTGGAGTACAAAACACAACTTCGTAAAGGTGAGATTCCCATTCTAATATGTCATAGCTAGTATTTATGGTCAAACTAGAAACCTTAGAATTGGATATGCAGAGGGCTTGTGCATCGTCATGTAAATAACACCTCGTAATGACCAAAGTATTCAACATGTTACAGGCTGAAAAGGGCTCAGCAAGACCATTGTCACTTGTAGTGAAAGTGAGATACTGAAGATGCAAGGTTTTCAACGATGGCATGTTCAATGATTTTGGAAACATTGTCCTATTAGAGCGACATTCCTGACAAAAGCCAAGCCTAAGAAAAGTCAAAGAGCTACAATTAAAGATGGAGTAGGGCAACTCAGGATCATCTATGTGGTTGAGTAGAGCAATGACCGAGAGTTGCTGCACATTATGCTGCGTCGCAGCATATCCCATGACATCTAGGAGTGTAGTTTTAGAGGAGTCTGCGCCGCGAATATCATCGTGCTTAAAAACTAGTCTGTGAAGGGGAATAGAGTGGTCGCGACCAGACAAAATATGGGACACAAATTTGCAGAAGACATCACTATCAGTTGTGTCTGTGATGGAGTGCTTCAAAATTAGATTAGTGAAATGTTTCCAAAGGTTCTTCCATCGTTTAGACAAGACGCAAGTCTGGAAAGATTGTTTAGTGTTCAGCAATTCAATTATACGAAGAAGGAGATTATCAGGCAGGTCACTAAGCCTGTCTGTTACATCTCTAATACTTTTCTTCATCGTCAATACTCCTCTTTTGTTTCTTTATCTTGACTCTTGAGTAACACTTGATTGACCTAACAAAGTTACACAAATACTTGTTAAAGTGAGCCCTTATCATTAACCAAAATATATATAATATGACTCAGAAGTTAAAGAAGAATACGTACAGAACAAGGTGAAACAATTAAAATCTGGAAAAGCAGGTGAAGCTCAATTAAACCTGAAACTTAAGAGTGAAGAGAAGGAAAAGAGAGGAGAACCGAAGCAGAGAGCCGCCACGTCGCCGCTGGAGGAGTCGGGAGAGATGGAGGCCAGAGACTGAGACTGAGACTGATACGCATGAAAATTGTACCCCTGAACCTTAACCTTTACCCTTATAAACCATTGAAAATGTCGGGTTTACCCCAAATTATATTTCCAATATGTAAAACGTTTTAAGGAAAACTTCATTAAGATTTCCGGCTTGAAATTTTTTAGAAAACTTTTGTATGTTATCCAATTTATAATTTCTTTTTAAAATTCTTATTATATTTTAAAAAATTGAAACTTGAGGAACGCTATTTCGGTAACTTAATTGTAAAACCTAAGGTAAATTTCTGGAAGATAATTGTACACCGGACTACTTCAAATAAGGTTTTCAGCAAAGTTGATGTTGATTTTTTCGGAAATAGTTGCGTATCGAAAATCTAGGAAATTTTTTTTGATTTGTTTTTGAAAATTTACTTTCTTCGATGGTGGTTGAGGTTTGAACCCGAATCTTGTACTCCATCAGTCTCGTAATATTAGTCATTTAAGGTTTGTGCACGATTATTAAAAAAATGATTAATTGTGTTAATTTCAATGGTAAAATTAAGAGCATTTACTAAAACACGCTTATTAATTGTAGTTAGTGGAGTAGTTAAGTTAGATGAAATTCAATAAATAAGGGTATAATAATGGAAAAAAAAATAAATAAATGCTGCATTGGTGTTAGTCATCGTGGCGATGAAAGAAGGCGAGGGTGGGTTCCTACATCACGATGAGAGGTGCAATTTAGGGTTTACGATTGAACGGTTCTTCTAAATCGCGTTTTTACGGTTACGATTTAGAGTTTTTGGATTGAGGGCTTTCAAATCGCGATTCAGAATTGTGGATCGAGGGCTTCCAAACTACGATTTGCGATTCAGAAGTGTGGTCTAGGTTAGTTTTACCTTTTTCCACAGACGGCATCAACTGTACTTGCGGTGAGTACAATATAATATAATCTAGGGTTTAGACTGTTTATGTGATGCTTTAGGAATGATCCCAAGAGTCGTATTTATTGCTCTTTTTGGGCTTGTTATAGCGTGACTTAAGCCCCCAAACAAGTCCGGCTTTTGGGTCTTTTCACCCACTATGCTACTTGGTACTGTTAGGCATCTAGATAGGAGAAATTATAGTATTGTTGGTTGGTATTATTAGGCGTATAGATAGGAGAAATTGTAGTATTGTTGCTTGCATATCAATAGTTTGATTTCAATTTGCCTTCAATGATCTCATAATGAAAACATGGCTCTCACAAATTAAAGAAATGGTTGCATTAATAGGATAATGTTCATTGGAAACATTCACCAAACTACATTAAAATTTAAAAAATATATATGGTTGGAAGGTACATGCAGGGCAACTAAGGTATAGGAAATTATTCTCATTTCAAAATTTGCATGACATAGTAAGATGGTACTTTTTATTAAGAGTTTAATTAATGGCCATGAAGTCATTTTTCCTTTTAACTGATGCTAGTTTGGTTATTTAAGTGGACACATAAAGATGTTTATAATTCATATTATTGAAGTTCTTTTACCACGTCAAGACACAAGATGAGCCCTAACTATACATATTTCAGAGCACTTATACATGGACCACCTTAGGTGGCATACACACTTTGACATCCACACAAAATTGTGACATATGACAAAAATAGTGAAACTCATCCAAAAAAAAGGTGTTGGTGTGATGTAAAATGACTAAAATACCCTTGTCACATGGGAGTGTACATGGGTAGTACATAAAAAGGATGTCAACCTATCATTTTTCAAAATATATGGTAGATTATTTTTAGTTTACCAAATTATCCTTCATGGTGTTCTGCACGCCCTAGACTAGATTATATTTTAGGTTAACATTGTAGAATTTATGGCTTGTGGTGAGCTCAGCTGATAATTTGAGTGAAGATCATGACTATGAGAAGCAATGGTGTATCTTTGTGTGCGTGTTATAGGCAGAAAAACAAAAAAATCTGCTGCTAAAGGTTTGATGGTTATCAAGGGTGAAAGCAAAAATGGTATAGTGTGTATAATGGTATGTTTTTAACAATTGGGATGGAAAGTTCATGGTTAAAACAAAACTATAGTATACTGAAGGCGTTTGTGATTGTAATCGTTATCACTCTGGTTCTATTTGATGAATAAATTTTAGCTTTTTCAAAAGTAAAAATATTGTTGTGATGAAAATAAAACCAACGTCAATATATCTACTCAAATCACCCTCTTGTAAAATCTAAACATACATAAATAGGGAAATCACAACCATTCATTCAAATCAAATAGAGAAAAACAATTAAAACGAAATTCTGTCTTTTACTAGTAATTTATATCTTAAATGTGAGAATGAAAGTTAGGAAAAAGATGCCTAAATATTTGTTATAACTACAATTATTCGCTCAAGCATTTCTCCTGAGTAAACTTTGCTTTGGACAGAATTTCAGAAGATAGTTCAATAGCCTGATTAAATCCATGCTCCCCTCCATAAGATACATCTACAACACCAAGTATTTTTGCCTGAAGACGGGGATCAAACATATTTGGCCTACTAAGCTCAGTTTTGAAATCAGCAGAACCAGCAAGTATTAATCCAGAAACATTAGGCTGGCTGGTAGCAGGATTGATATAGAACTGTGTTGCAAGGTCAACAGTCTTCTTCACATAGTTATGACGTTTCTCCATGCGAGCACGGGAAAATCGTAGGACTGGTACCCCACTTCTTCCATATTTCTTTGGAAGATATACACCGAACTTGTGAAGCACTTCTCTTGTATTTCCACTCAAGGTCCCAAACACAGCGCCATTGTAATCCATGGCAATAAATCCAAACTTGTCTTCAGATTCCTGGAGCTTATCAGTATGGTGAACATCAACCATCTTTGAATAACAGTAATAGATCAATACCTTGAAAGAAATAAGGACAACAAATAAGCTTTATATCCGCATAGATGCGATGTGAAAAAGATAAACTCGATGCATGGAACCCATTTGGGGTTGGCCTAGTGGTTGGCTTGGGAGCTTGGAGTTTGCTCCTCCAGAGGTCTCAGGTTCGATTCCCTCTAGTGACAATTTCGGTGGGATTGGTCCCCTCAGATTAGTCGATTATTGGATCCGATACCGAGTTTTAAAAAAAATAATAAAAATCGATGCACGGTGAAAAAACATATCATGAAACTGAAACTACAATCCTCAGACAACAAACCATCCTGCTGACACAGACACTAGACGATACATATACATTGATACATTGAAACCAATGAAAAATGGATAAAATGATTTAATTGAATGTAATTACATGTGGACACCAAACACACCTTTGATTGGATGTGTCAGCAGTACAAAGCTTCCATCCCTCCAAAAACTAGAAAGAAACAAACATAGCACTCCAATGAAGAAAGCAAGAAGAAAAAAACACAACATACAAGATTCAATTTGTTTTATTTAGACCATACATAAGATGAAAAGTTCATCCATATTATATTAATATCAAATTCAATCTAACCTTTTTATCACCAGAAAAATTCCCCAAAACTAAAAATTCCAGCTCAATCCACAAATTCTCACATAAGCCAGTAAAGAAGCAAATAAATCGGATAATCCATTAAATAAACCACGGTAAAAAACTCTGATATTTGGCAAAACCCCCGGTACAAGAATAGCAACTTTTACGTAGAAAATTAGATAGTTATAATTTTACATCTGTTTGACTTATATTTTCAACACAATTTTTTTTTCCTTAAACAATTCCCTTAGGTCATTTGTAAGCGAGACTCACATTTAAACCAATCATTCAGCGATTAGAAACAAATACTAGAACATATTAATAATTGATTGATGTCAATAATTAATAGTAATATGTATCTGAGCTCTGACGTATAAACGGAAATCAAACACATGACATATTACAATTTTTTATAGAACTCACAAACAAGAGAAAATTATAATTATAAAAAGATGCCTGGCTGAAATTTGGAGCACTTGTATTGTATTTAAGGTGGAGGAGAATAAATAATTTGGGAAGCAATCAAAGGAAAATATTTGATGGCAGGAGAATAATCCGGGAAAGAGATTTGATTCTTTTTTATTTTATAATTATAATTTTTTTTTTCAAAACTACTTTTATGTTTTTATCTTATTTATTTGTTCTTTTATCTTTTTTTATCCCATTTAAATTATTTATCTTTTTTGAGGAAAAATATTTATCTTTCGAAATGTTTGCAAGTAGGGATGGAAATAGCCTAGACCAAGCTAGGTTTTGGAAGGCGTAAGTCTGACCTGTCAAATTTTTTTAAGTCTAAGTTTGGCACACGGTTTGTCATATGCTTACTTTTACGACTTGATTCTGACCTTCTAAAAGTCTGATATGATATGTTAGCCTGTTTAAAGGCCTATTACATATGAACATATTTGAATAAGTCATGTGATTTAAGTTTAAATAGAATAACGAATTAGTAGATCCGTTTGATCTTTTAAAAAAAAATATTACTTATATTAAACATTTTTTTGATATTTAACATGAATTTTTAGAAAACTTGACTATATGTATCATATTTTAATTCTAGTTTATAATAATACATGTGTGAAAAATTATTGTATAATAACAAACTTCAAATATTGAAAAGCTTGACAAATTTATATTTTAATTCAAATTATAAAATAGAATATAACAATAAATATTAGAGCAAATTACACTCATCTCCCTTAAAATTTTATTAAAAGACACTCACATCTCTTTTAATTTGAAAAAAGCATTAACCTCCGTTGTGTTAACAACGTTAACTAACATTTTCAACATTCACTCCTTATCTCTGACATCAAAAGTTATCCTCTAATTTGCTTTTTCTCCCAAAACTACGAATATGAAACGCTGTCACCGACCTTTCATCACTTTTCCACCAAAACGCAACTAGCCTAACACCATTAACTTGCAAACTGATGTGTAGACGTGTTCCTTTTTGTTTAATTGAGAAAAATCAAAACTCATTTTATGCATTATTATAGAAACAGCCATGTCTTGCTGTATCTATGCATGGTTTAAATAATACCAAATTCATCCCAGTTATACATAATCAACTTATACAAATAAACCAACAATTATCAACAATATGTATCCTAATTCAAGCTCCTTTTATACATTGTAGAAACAGCTACCATGTCTTCATAATATCTTTTTATTTCTCCCACAATTACCAATATAAAGTTCCATTGAATCAAAAAACAGATTCAGTTCCATTGCTTGATGACAAACACCTTATGCTCCAAATTCATATGCATTGAGTTAAATTTCATAGAATGTTAAAAAACTTCATTGATAAAATGCAGAAAATAAAAACGATGAAGAAATAATGAAAATTGGAGAAAACATATAAACGATGGCGTCTATTGAACTAGTGTGCAAGAGAATCGCAGAAATCTATGAATTAAGATGAAGGGAAAGATTTTTGGTGTGCACCATTTTAAGTAACAATTGTTAGTGTCTAAGTAAGGGGGAAAGTGCCTCAATCATAAAATAGTCAAGGGGGGTTAATGTTTTTTCAAACTAGAGAGAATGTGAATGTCTTCTAATAAAACTTCCGAGGATGTGAGTACAATTTGCTCTAAATATTATTGTTCTTTTTTACTTAAGTAATACGAACACCGACTCTCATTATCATGTCTTTTTGTTTTTCAAAATTTTCTTTTGAACAGTTAATACTCCAATGTTACAACCGGCAACAACACTTCATCCAATCACCTGTGAAGGGTTGCCTGTCTGCCTTATCATTTATTATGTCGCTGTTCCAGTGCATGGATATCATTTTAATGAGAAGATACAACATTCATACACATTGAATTCATGTGGTGTCAAATTCGGATAGAATGTAAACGAAAATAAAATATTGGATGAGAAACAAATTTCCCGGATAAAGAACTACATAGTCAATAGTGAAACGGACTTGTTTTTTTTTTGGCCAGAGTTTGAACCTCGAGCCTTGCATATATTATGCATTGTTCATACCAACTAAGTTAAGTTCACAAGAACGAAATAAACTTGTTTGATATGCATAAAATGTAAAGTTCTTTGAAATCCTAAAAAAATCAGTCTTATAAATCCATTAAAATTCAAACTGAAAAATCCTTACTAGAAAGTCAAATTGAAAAATCCTTTTTAGAAAGTTTTAGAAAAATCCTACATAGAAAGTCTTAAAAAAGTTATAGAAAAACAATTTGATCAAAAAAATTAGTCAAATTTCATTATAATAAAAAACAAAGTCACTAAAATAAAAACAAAATGTTAAATGTTTATTTGATTATTATATATCTCAAAAAAAATGTAAGCACAAAAAAGAAAAAAAGACGGCACATAACAATAATAAGAGGATTTCTTTTTTTTTTTTGCAGTGATAATAAGAGGATTTCTATTATTTTACAAAGGGTCATGCTAACTTATGCACTAAAGGTACATGTTAAGTAACCTAAAAAGAGTAATTTTGCATTGAAAAACATAATATGTCAACTTTTTCTTTTTTAAACATAATATGTCAATTTTAAAAAAATTGAATGCACGGTTTTTGATACGTATGTTTCTATAATGAATTTTTTAACATGTCCCAATTTATCATTTGCCTTATAGGAATTTGTAAGACGAACATAGCATTCAAATCCCTCATGTAAAACGAATAGTTCTATTTGATATATCTTAACCCAGCAAAAACATTTGGGTTGCGATGTATCCCCTAAATATTTTCCTGTGATTTGAAAAGAACTCGCTCCCCTGTCCAGTAGCACTTCAAAGTAAAAACAGGGCACCAGTGTTGATAAAAATATACTTTTTTTGTAATAAAAAGAAACTGAAGTTTTCATAAAGTACTTCTAATAGAAGCAAACCATGAGTACTATACCAATAATAAAACAAAGTACTCAATGTATCAAAAGTTCCAAAAGCAAGATTGAGGCCACAAAATATCAGCAACACAGCTTTGATATGCCGTGCAAAGGTCCAATTATCCTTGAAGAAACACCTACGACGAAATATCTCATTCACCTACAAAACCATGTTATGTGTTTATTCAATTCAGTAAGGGAATTTGGTCGCACAAAAAAAATATCAGCAAAGGAACAGACTGCCTCAAGCATATAGTGATGGAATATTGGAATTTCCAACAAAGCATGTGCAAATTACCCCCTAATGTAATGAAAAGGCGTAGTGGCCGTTCTAGCAAAGTGTGTCATGTAAAACGGATATGTAGCATACGAGAGAAGAATATAACATAAACAAAGCTTGGTGCTTAACAACATAAAAATTAATAAAAAGCTTGGTCTAAATTAATCAAAAGAATATTAGCCGATCCTTATCAACATTCAAATGATCATCCATACTTACCTTATGACTATTAGAACATAGAAATCAATAGCAGCATGTAAATTATAAGTTGGTAAAATTATTACAGAAAAGCACTCAACACAAACTGGCTAGTTTATTTTTGGGGAAAAGTATGGGCATGAAATTATTTGCTGTTCACCATCAAACATCGAAAACATTCTCTAATCAATGACAACCAAGACCTGTACTATCATAAAACATCACTCAATGGGAAAGAAGTAAAAGCAAATGGACCTTGAAATCTTAGCGGGCGAGCTGCCTTTTCATCAAAGTGTTGCTAGGTTACATCAACAGACAGGTTCAACAAAGGCAACACAAGAATTTTCAATTTGTTTAAAATATACCCATAAGATTAACACCAGAAAAAGGAAGCTAGAATATAACACTGTTATCTAACACAGCACAGAAAGAACTCTGCAACCATAGCTACAAAAGAAATAACCTTTCACTTAGTAACCCAAAAAGAATATGCATGACTGAATTCCCAGGTTAGGAAAACAAAATGAATTTTCAGTTAAATGGAGCCTCATTTGACAAAAAGCAAGTTAAAAATGAATAAAAAATAGTAAGCAGATTGATATAATGGAAGCTGAGCTACTTGAGATACAAAAAAATGATAACGCCTGTGTTGACATATATTATGTACACTGACCTTTGTTGATGCTAGGTTGTGTTCTTTCGGGAGTATGACTTTGTTTTTGCCTTTCTGAATACAAGCAGATATCAAAGGAGCTAAATGACACAAAACAGCAAATTTTAGAGATGTTGGGCAAATGAATAAAGAATAACACTAATAATAGATAGATTAAAACAAAGTTTCACCAGCTGTTGCCAGCAATGTTGCTGTAATTTGTAGTGCAGAAGATCGAATGATAGGAGAACAAGTAAGGTAGTAACTCCTATCAGATGGTACTTTTGGGGCAAAGCAGCTGAAAATAAATACAAACAAAGTTTATGGAACCGATTTCTCACAAAACAAATAGACGTCGACTATGCTAGAAATATAAAAGCTAAAAATGATGCACAAAAGATCATTAAAATTGAACCTCATTTTGGAATCAAACTTTCCATGCAACACAACAGACATACGAGGAAGAGGAGGAGCAGCAGCAGCACGTGCAGCCACCTCCCATACTGGTGCAGGTATTTTGGCCTCCCTTTCCTGCACCAGTAGTAGGGAGGATTTCATTGATTCCTATTTGTCATCAGACACACTTCCATCATCAGAAAAATCATCAAACGTTCTCATATCAAGCTGGTAACGCAGCATCCCACCTATCCCACCAAAGCCTTTGCAAAATTGTGAACCTTCTTGTGATTTGTTGGTGACAATCTCAAGAGTGCAACCAAACTGTTTGTATTCATTTGCAAACCACTCAACCAGAGACAGCTTTTCCTGAACCTCATAATCAGAAGAGTTTTCAGGATCTCTAAAATTACTTTGGTTGGCTTCCTGCTCCTTGTTGAAGTGCTTAATGACAATTTCCCCGGTAGTGCTATTTTTTAGAACATACCTACTCATATCCAAATTTTCCCAGACAGTAAGTGTCTCAATAGCTCCGGCATCCAGAGATTGTAGAGTATCATCAACACCATAGACAGACTTCCCCGTATCTTGACCGATTTCCTCAAAGTATTTTTCAATCAAACGTTTCTCATGAATAAACTTGACATTGGACAGAATTTCAGAAGATTGTTGAATAGCCTGATTAAATCCCATCTCCCCTCCATAAGATACATCTACAATATTAAGTATTTTTGCCTGAAGACGGGGATCAAACATATCTGACTTACTAAGCTCAGTTTTGAAATCAGCAGAACCAGCAAGTATTAATCCAGAAACATTAGGCAGGCTGGTAGCAGGATTGATATAAAACTGGGTTGCAAGCTCGGCAGTCTTCCTCACGTAGTTATGACGCTTCTCCGTGCGAAGACGGGCAAAACGTAGGGCAGATTGCCCTCCTCTTCCATGTTTTTTTGGAAGATCCACGGTATACTTGTGAAGCACCTCCCTTGTATTACCACTCAAGGTCCCAAATAGCGTGCCATTACCATCCATGACAATAAATCCATACTTGTCATCAGATTCCAGGAGCTCATTCAGAGGTTCAGTGTGAAACTTGTTGTCACGGAGATAGAGAGACGCATTGATAGGTCTAAATGGTTCAAAATCAAAGGTCTCCTTTTTCTCCTTCTCTTCATCAGTCAAAATTGTGCCACAATACAAAACAAGCCCATTTGGAGGAACCTTGTTATAAAGCTTAAGCCTCTGCTGGGCAGAACTGATTGCACCAAGCACAGACTGTCGATTCACCCTACTTTTGATGTTTGAAGCAGTTCCATACTCATTGGCAAGCATCTTGGTAACACGAGATATTTGATCATGCGGGGGTATGATAAGAGAAATCATACTCGTCCCATTACCTCTGGCAGCTTCAAGATTCTTCATCAATTGCTTGATTTTCCACACCCCAATGTTCTTATCAGTATCATGAGCATCAGCCATCTTTGAACAATAAGAAACTAATAACCTCTAAAGAAATAAGAAAGACAACAAATAAGCCATATCCACATACATGAGTACAGAAAAGCATAAACTTGAAGCATGATAAAAATTAAAAAAAAACACATCAAACATAAAACAGAATGTACTAACACAAAGGGGATTCAATAAAAAAGTACTTTCGGACATGAAGAAAATAATTCACTGCAAAATTACACTTGGACATCAAACAATCTTGTTAAACACAGATCATTTCATATGTCCAAAAACTCAAAACCAAACATAGCACTCCAATAGAGAAAGCAACAGAATAAAACAAGATAAAGTAGCAAAGTAGTTATCATCCAAATTTAAATTTGAAAGCATTTCATAGATGACATATAAGTAGGAACAAATATCCCAAAAAGGCATGAGTAATAACTAATAAAGCTAAAACTTTCTCCATTTTAAGAATCAAATAGAATTGGGAATTATAACAAAAACCGAAATACAATGTACAATATTATTTTATTTTATTGTGACCAAACATGAGTTGAAAGTTATCCATATTAATATCAAATCAAATTCAATACAGATACAGGCATACAGCTTTCCCGTCTATTCTTTTTCCCACAGAAAAATTCACAAAACACAAAGGCTTTCCGAGTTTGGAGGGGAAGGGAGGAAGGGTTTTGGAAAAAAGGAAGGAGCAAGGAAGAAATAGAATACATTGCGAAGGGAGACTCTGTGGGGTTAATTTTTCTTCGTAATACAAAACCCTCCTCATTTGGGGAACTAAAAAGTTGTGTTTGATGAGGGTTTTGGAGGGTTTATATGAATTCTTCAAATTTAATTTATGTTGTTATAATATTCTTAATATTAAAAATATATAAATCATAAGCATTGGTTTATCATTCTCTAAAAAATACTCTTTCAAAGAAAAGTGAAAGATTTATCCATTTTCCTCTATATTTCTCACCCCAAAAGCTCTCCCTTCCATCCCCTCCCAAACAAAGCTAATGGTTTATTTGTTTAAGATTTTTTTAGAAAAAAAATATTATTTTTTTATATAAAATTTTTAATTGTTTGTTTAGAATTTTTAGAAAAATCATTTTATCAAAAAAATCTATTTTGACTCTAAAATGAAAATCTATTAGAATTAGTTTTTCCCAAAATCTATTTTTTTTCAAAAACAAGGTGTAAGTTAAAAATCAAAGTGATTTTTTCGCCAGTAAGCAAACACAAATAGCTTAATTTTTTAATAAAATCTTTAAAAAAAATCTCTAGATTTGTCTAACACATAATCTATTTTTTTTAAGCGAAAACAAATGCGTACAAAATCCAACCTCAAGCAACAAATTCTCACATGAGTAGTAAAGAAACAGATGATCTCTAGATGTTAGGTGGCTCAACTGGTTCTAGGGAGTTACTAACATTTACCATTGCAAAAATAAAAGATTTTAACAAAAAAAAGTATATAATTGCAAATGTCTCTTTCTCTTTTTCTGATTCGTACCCACTTTTCCCTCATGCCAAGTTGCACATATAAAATTCACACCACACACACCAAAGCAAAAACCCTTATATTTAAAATTAGATCAAATAAATTAGCAATACTAATCCTAATTCTAATACTAATGCACACACAGACACGAGCATGTGATGTGTAATTTAAGGCATCGCAAAATAGAGCATCTTTAACACAAAATCGATACAAAATTATTGTGACGATTACGATTGTAGTGGTAAAATAAATAACGAAATCACGAAAACTTGCAAAAGTTAGATTAATACAAAACCCTAAACCCCAAACAAAGTCAACAATACTTCCAGCGGTGTAAGCTTTTGGAGGCCGGAAATAGCTGAAAGTGGCGGATACGGCGCGACGGGGACTAGGATTTGTATCGGAGATTTGCGATCGCACTTTTTACTTCTCGCGTCTTTCGTTTGTTTTTTTACTGCCTATTTTATGCTTTGTTTTTTGGGTTTAGACTGGGAGGGTTAAAAAGCCCGAATAATAAACATGGAGTGAATCATCAACTTCGTCTCTGAATTTACAAGCATTAGCCAAAATCGTCCCCAAATTTTGCGAAATATCAATTTCGTCCCTAAATTTGTAAAATGTCAATCAATTTCGTCCTTCCAATTAACTAGGGTGTTAACGGAGCTGACGTGGTTGTTAACCTCTCACATGGACTGCCATGTCAGACGCCACACAAGCAGGGACTAATATGGCCGATTGTAACCAACATTTTCAAGGACTAATTTGACAGATTTGCAGAAAATGTAAGAATGTCATCTTCCCCAACGTCTCTCTTCCCAATGGCTATTTCTTCCCCAAATGTATAAAATTGGAACCCTGATTTTACAATCTTTAATCCACACTCCAAAATTCCTAAAAAAAATTCCAATAATCGATCGTCCCCAATTGAAATAATCTCAAACCCTGATTTTTTAATTGAATCTGAAATCAAAAAATCCCCAAAATTCATTCAAATAAAACTGTTGTAATTGAATCCGAAATGATGGGGGTGGGTGTATGGGCAAAAAATGTTTAGAAAATCGATCTTCATGTTCAAGTCAAAGGAAAGTGAGAATGAAGTTGTTTGGAGGGTGAAGTTGATGGACAAAGTTGATACTTTAGGAATTGAGCTTAGGTTGATTAAGTTTTTGATAGTCATGGTTTGCTTGTTTGAGTTTGTGAACATGCTTCTGAATTGTACTAGACGTGTGTAATGTTGTAATGAAAAGAGGTTGAAGATGAATCTTCATGTAACCTCTCTGTCAAAATATTTACATCAAATTAGTCCTTAAATTTTATGGTTATCCATCAACCCGATCCCTAGATTATGTTAAAAAAACATCAAATCACTCCTTGAATTATATAACTAACTATCAGTTTGGTCCTTGAAAGGCAAGCTTTGTAGAACAAGATACAAAACGTGGAAAACACAACTTGATCTTTAAAAACTAAAAACGAAAAATAAAAAAAGGCCAAAAAAATGGTGAAAACAAACAGGAGGAGAAGGTGAGATGGACGTGAGACTTACCAAAGACCGTTTCGTTCTTCAAAAACCCACCATTGATCGCTGACGATGATGATGATTTTGGAGAGGAGAAGGTGATAAAGGTTTTAGTGGGAAGGAAAAAGGTCAGGGACTGTTTTGATAGGTATGACTGAAATCTGAGGGTGGAAGGTAAGGATAAACTGGGGTAAAAATGGAAAAGAAGAAAAAATTGTATTTGAAAAGTGAAAACTAAATTTTTTGCGTTTCCATCAATTTAGTCCTTGTACATGTGGCTTCCTTTTTTGCACGTGTACAGGACAACACAACATGCAGGGAGCCAGCTCAGCATCACCAACGAGTCTTTTGGACGGAGGGACCATTTTGATGGACGTGAGAGAAATTCAAGGACGAAATTGATATTTCACGGACGAATTTGGATGATGCTTGCAAATTCAAGGACGGAGTTGATGATTCACTCTTTTTTAGAGGATTTAAAGTCCAATCTTTAACAATTTTTTTTGGTCACGTTTGATACTAATCTTTTTTTAGAGGATTTAAAGTCCAATCTTTAACATTATTTTTTACTCACGTTTGTTACTAATTTTTTTTAGAGGATTTAAAGTCCAGTCTTTAACATTATTTTTTGCGCACGTTTGTTACATTTATTTTAATATTTAAATTAAAATTATTCTTATCTATTTGTTACATGTGTTATTTGTATTTAAAATTAAGGGTATTTTTGGAAAGAAAAATTCAACCCAAAAGTGCTGAAAAGGATAGTATTTTTTATATATAGTATAGATAACTACAGTAAATTACACTCTCCTGTCTGAGAGATGCTTAAACAACACTACCTCTCTTTTTATGTTAAAATAAACACTCTTCTTCCATGTTAAGCAAAACGTATTAGAAAAATTCACACCGCTATCTCTTGAAAGAAGCTTAAATTACATTCTCCTCCTATCTAATGTTAAAATCTACACTTCTCTCCCTTAAAAAAAATTATTTTTATTAGTATAGCAACAATAATATAACACACATGGACAATGAAAATGGGTGCGGATCCATTTATTATCAACAAAATTTGAATCATATTATTCTTTATTTTTGATATATAATATCATTAACATGGTTTCAAAACTTACTAAAATCAATGAAATATAAGTATTCAAAAATGTATTTTATATTCTAAATCATTAAGTTAATAATAAAATAGTCAAATTGTTTTTATCGTTGACATTGAGATTAAAAAGAAATTAATTTCTTTTTCTTGAATGGTGGATCATAATTTGTATATTAAAATGTAATTCTAGGAGGGTGGGGTAATCCAAGCATCTCTTAGGATAGGAGAATATAATGTATATTAGATTATAACATAAAAGGGTGATAGTGTAATTCAAGTGTAAAATACCTTAAAATGGAGTAAAATAAATTTCATAGTTAATGTACAAGCTTGAATGAGTACAATAAACGAGGAAGAATTAAAGAGAATTTAGAGAAGGAGAATACTGATAGAAAAGATGATTATGACATCACAATTTTCATGTTTTATTTCCTTTGCCTTATCTTATTTATAAAAGTCCACATACATATTTCAAATTTTGCCGATTTAAACTCTTTGACTCATTACATTATGCTTCTTTTAGAGGAGGGGAGTATAATTTACTATTATAATTAACCATTTATTATTATTATTTTTGAAGAAGCCGAGCTAGCCCACCGAAAAAGAGTATGAACCATGAGACCTTGAGAGGAGTACATTCCAACGTCTCAAGCCAACACGATCAGACTAACCCTAATGAGTTTAACCATTTATCATATTAATGTGAATTTATATATAAGCCAATTTTGCAATTAAAACGATAATAAGAGTGAGCTTTGCATACAATTTTTATAGCGTTTCCAGGAACTCATTTTGAGAGCTTAGAACACCTACGGTGGTGTAACACACCATGAGTGGTTTAAAAGCTTGTTTAGATTGCCTTATTTTTTAGCTTATGCAAAACAATATATGCAAATAATTAAGTTTTTATGTATTACATTTATAAATTTATCAAGATAGTTTATGAAAAAATTGTTTATGAACATTCACTTTTTGTTAATGAGATCTTATAAATTAACCAAAAACTTATTTATTTGCATAAATTAATCTCATAATGCTCAAAATTTGGTCATTTCAAACAAGCCCTAGATGGATTCCACCGTGCCATATCACCTTGAGAACCTATGATGGATTCTGCAACTTAATCCATATTAATAATTCATTTGCATTTAATTTTATATTAACAAGCAAAAATAAAAGTGAAGGATTGTTGTTTTACCAAGCATCTTCAATTTCTCTTAGTGACATGTGGAAGACTCTAATAGTCCGATTGTTGAAGGACACAATTTATTATGTTAATTAAGGACTTGAAAAATAAGAAAGAAACAATATGCTTTTCTAAACAACCCAACTAAACAAATCTAACCAAATGATTTTGTTTATAAAACAAAGCTTAATCTAAAAGTTTTGGGACCTTAGACAAATTAGTTAAAAGACCTATTATAAAATGAATCATCAAATCTCTATGTATTATTCGTTATAGACTGAGACATTCCATTAGTTTTTTCATATGTACTTACACCTATTTTCCTCATTAATAGACTGAAACCAATAGTTAAGTACTTGTCATTTTAATGGGATCAACTAAAGAGGATGAAATTTTGTGTAGGCCGGCTGGTTTTGACATATCTATTTATGTTTGTGTATCATTGACCGTCTTACTTTAATTTGTTGCATTCATATGAATATTGTTTGCCGGTTATAATTTTTCATTTTCACTTAGAATGTTCATAAAATTCAACATTTGGTAAGATGCATGATGCATAAATACAGAGGAAGACTACGTGTGCTTGAATCCAGAAGAGTAATGGTGGAAGAGCATGTGTGTATTTGAATCAACAATAGTAAATAGTTGAAATTGTACACCCTCCGGCACTATTATAAGCAAAAATTATGTATGTGATCAAACATCACGGCCATATAACTTTGGAACGCAAATCAGATTCAAACATGCTACAATAGTAAATAGTTCTTGAAATTGTAGAATGTATCAATCAAAGCCCCGACTGCTATCGATATTCTAAAATGACATCTGAAATTGACAAATTTTAAGGGTCTTGTTAATTGCTAACGGATGTTTCCGGATCACTCTTAAAGAATTTTAAATGAAGAAATTATTCATTTAAAATACCAAATGTTTTAATCTCCAATACTTTGAATACACAAATTTTAAGCGAAATCCATCTCTGTTGACGTTTGCACAGAGACTAGGATGACAGTAAATTTTGAGCAGTGAATAATGGCACAGGTGCATTTGATAAGAGATCCTGGTATAACTTGGGAACGCAAATCAGATTCAAACATGCTGTAAACCAAACGTACGTCTCAGTCATTTATGTGAAATCTCAAACAGATTCAAACATGTTGAGAACCTGTGCTTGATTTTCGGACAGTTTCTCTTGTTCTTCCGATGATGTAAATTGTAAATCTGCCCCAACCTTCAAGTTCTGCATCACCTTAGTGATGGCTAGGTATTCAACCTCAGCTTCAACCTTTTGCCTAAAAAGATCCTCAATCTCGTACTCTACTTCTTTATAACCTAGGGTGTTGGCAGATTCTTCTTTAGGAAACTTACCACTACTCAAGGCTTAAAGACATAAAGCTTTCACCCTTCTCTATACTATATTAGAGACATAAAGCTTGAGAAACTTGGTAAGAAAGGAAATATCATCGTATAGCTCTATCCAAGTCATCACTCAGGCTTCTTAATATTATTTACCAAGGTTGAGCTTAAAAGTACACAACTCAAATTTGACCATACATATGTCTTTAAATTGATAATGAACATGTCCAACTATATATATATATACATATATATTTGCACAATTACATTGAAACCTAGCAAGTAATATTCAACCAAATAATGATTAGCAAGGTTAGTAATAGAAGACCTTTTCTTTCCATTCTCACACAAGAAGTCAAGACCCTCACTACTCTCCTCCAAAGACTGCACCATTAATTAACTTCAAATTAAATTGAAACAAAGAAGAAATAAATTGAGAGGGGATAGAAATTAAATTCACTAGTCGATTTCTTTAAAAGCAAAAGGAAATATATATTAAGAAAAGTGTACTTCAATCTCATACAAGAATGAAGAAAGTTGAAAGGACAAACCAGAAGTAGAAAGACATCAATCAAAAAATAATATTGAAAACATCCAACACAAACATTACAAAAGAAAAAATAATTCATCAGTGTACAAATGAAAATAACTAGACCTTGTTTGCTCCAAGAACCAAAGTCTTGATTTTGGTTAGCGACGCAATAACATCTGTCATATTAATTCTTGCTTCAGGTGAATCTTCACAACAGTTTAGGGCTAAACTAAAAATAGATGACATGTGAGTCAATATGACATCAATTTGTTCCCCAATTTGTTGGACTAAATTTGAATCCAAGACCTCCATAATTGAATTAGGCAATGATCGACTAATCCATGTTTTCAAACTTAGTTCTGCAACAAATATATCATCTGTTGGCTTTCTTCTTGTGAAGATTTCCATTAGCATAATCCCATAACTGTACACATCTCCTTTGACAGAAACAATTCCCTTAGATCCATACTCTGCATGTTAATATTTACTAATAGTTATCAAATATTCTTAAATATAATAAAAATGACTAAATTGTTAGAAACTAGTTAATAGTTATCAACTCGTTTCTTTCATTCTCTATTGGATAAATCAAATAGATTTTGTTAGGACTCGAAACATAAAATAAAATTTAGAGAAGTTAAAGAGAAGAAATGACCTGGTGCAAGGTATCCAATAGTAGCTAAAGTTTGTGTATGAGTTTTAGATTGTCCTTCATCCATGAGCTTGGCAATACCAAAATCGCTAACATGTGCAACCATATTTTCATCCAACAAGACATTAGAAGGCTTTAGATCACAATGAACCACAGGTATTGAAGAGGCATGATGAAGATATTCAATTGCAGATGCAACATCTATCATTATATTTAACCTTTGCAAGAAATTTAAACAATAGTTATTTGAATATAACCATTTGTCTACACTTCCATTTGACATGAACTCCATCACCAATGATTTGAAATCAAGAGTTGAACAACTGCTGATAATCTTTACCAGATTTCGATGTCGTAGATTTCTCATTGCATTGCATTCTGCATCAAAGCTCTTTGATTTTGCCTCTGATTGTAAATCAATTACTTTAACTGCTATCATCTCACCATCAGGAAGAATCCCCTCATACACAGAGCCAAAGCTCCCCCTTCCAAGTAATTTACTCTCATTGAAACCATTTGTTGCTTGCACAAGTTCATAATATGATATTCTTCTTGGAGCTCCTAAAGCTGATAAACCCCTTTCAAGAGTATTTTCAACATTTTTCCTTTTGATTCTAAAACATATGATGCATGCAACAACCAAAATGGCTGACACAACTATGGGAAGTATGCATTTGAGTAATATCTTCTTTACCATTGACATTTTCTTGTCTTGTTTACCGCAAGGAGGTACGTGGAGGCGAAGATTTCCGCAAAGTGCTCCATTATGCATAAAAGATTGAGTTGTGAAATTCTTGAAAGGTCCTCCATCAGGAATCTCTCCTTGTAATCTATTATATGAGAAGTTGATGTTTTTAAGGTACAAAAGCGATTCTAAGGATTTTGGAATAACACCATTTAACATATTTTGAGACAAGTCCAAGGAGATCAAACTTACCATTTCACCGAGTGATTTGGGAATTAATCCATAGAGTTTGTTATGAGCTATGGAGAGAGTCTGCAAATTTTTTAAGAAACTGATGGTTGTAGGAATGTTGCTTGAAATATGGTTTCTGGATAGATCTAATAGTATAACTGCTCTCAAATTCCCAATCTCAGGTGGAAGATTACCAATGAAACCATTAGAGGACAAATTTACCTTTAAGATATCTGTGAGACTCCAAAGAGATGAAGGTATCCTAGAGTTCAAATTGTTAAATCCTATATCCAAATTTCTAAGAGAAGTCATATTTCCCAAACATGTTGGCAAAACACCAGAGAGCTTATTATTTGCTAGATATAACTCACTCAAACTCTCAATTTTACAAAGCTCCTCAATAAACGATCCTTGTAGTCCATTGTTGCCAAGATCCAATGCTTGAAGTTTTTGTAATCCTTTGAATGTACTAGGTATTGGTCCATATATATTATTCCCGTTTAAAGAAAATTCTAGCAAGTTGCTCATGTTTCCAACTTCTAGGGGAATATTACCAACAATTCCACATGAATCCGCTACAAAGTAAGTTGAAGTTATGTTTCCAATTGACTTTGGAAGATTAAGCAGTATACGATTCCCCGATAGTACTAGTTCTTTCAAATATCTACAATTTGTCAAAGAAGTAAAGAATTGAAGAGAATCTTTGATCGTCAAATCATTGTTTTCAATGCTAATCGTTTCGATGAATCTTAAGTTTCCAAAAGCAATATTGGGCAGAGTTCCACTGAACGCATTGTTAAACAATTGCAATTCAGTGAGCTGAGAAGCGTTGAAGATAATATTTGGAATATTTCCAACAAAATTGTTTTGATTCAAGTGTAGGCGTTGCAGGCTAGGAAGTTTATATCCCGTATTTGATGGCATTATGCCTGAGAGGTAATTGTCTTCAAGATAGAAGTATATCAGTGATGACATGTTGAGGAGTTTGGAAGGAATAGATCCACTTAAGCTATTGTATGCCAAATTTATAAACGCAAGTTTATCAAGATAGCCAATCTCATCGGGTATCGAACCTGAAAATAGATATTCATGATAGATTAGTGGTCATTCTTAAGAATATTAAGTTTCATAAAAACAAACAAATAGCTAAAATTACTCTATTGGTCCTTAATATTAATTTCAAATTTTGGGTTGTCATTTATATTTTTTTTCTAATTATCTCTTTATTTTTGTCACTAAATTTGTGATGACAAAATCATAGACATGATTATTTATTTTTTTCAGTTTTAGTTTTTAATTCTATTATTTTAGTGTAGAGTTAACTGCGCAACTTTTACAAAATACTTTTCATATCAAAGAGCATTTTCAATTAAGAGAATCTGATCTAAAGAGTTAAAGATAAAATTCAGAAGATTAAATGAATACTTTTTTAATTTTTTTTACAGAATTGGAAAATAATTAAAAATGGATACGCATCTTATTTCGGGTAAAGTATCGACATAAAAAATGGAGCATACCTATGAAGAAGTTCGATGATAAACCTAAGTTTATGAGAGATGTGGAGTTTCCAATTGATGGCGGAATGCTTCCTTCAAATTTATTGTTGTCTAAAGAAATAACTTGAAGTTGAGGAAGCTGACTGAAAAAATCATTTGGTAGACTTCCATTTAAATTGTTCATGTAAAATCTGACATCCCTCAGATAAGTCATGTTGTTACCTGCATGTGTGTAACATTAATATCAGATTATTTATTTATTAATACAAGACATCAAATTTCCCGACTCATTTTCTGTTTTCGCATTGTAATTTTTGGATTTTTAGTCCTACGCATAGTTCTAAAAATAGGGAAGAGATATAAAAAAACATCTTCCTTTACTAAAAATTAAATACTATGATCTGTGATATCAGGGCCGTTCTTTAGGGAGTGTAAAGAGCTCAGAATTCTGCTCTTTACCCAAACGGTTTTGCTCATTCCCAAAGTAAATGTCTAAAATACCCCTACGCATGTTAACTCACGTTAGTATTAAATTTGCGTGAGTTAAATCACGTGACTTAAACGTGACTTAAGTCACGCAAGAAAAAAAAACACACTAAAATCCAGCAGGAGGTTTTGTTTCATCCATATTCCAAACTCATCAAAACACTCCCTATTAGATAAATTCAGGTAGGTTCTTATCCTGAAAGTCTTCAAGACATTGTAAAAGGATAATTTATAAAAGATCATTAATTGCACACATTTGTATTGAA
>Ga0315914_1001819_pt1 | contig 32452 bp, 23 predicted proteins | sample MpolenodulesMG_FD_203920 | JGI IMG/M metagenome (GOLD analysis project Ga0315914, IMG submission 203920) | Medicago polymorpha root nodule microbial communities from Los Angeles, California, United States - elongated nodules | ecosystem: Host-associated > Plants > Roots > Nodule | place: USA...
TATTACTGTTGTTTAGTTGTTGTTGTTTATGTTGTTAAATTCCGTTGATGAATTGTATATCTATTATTATTGATTGTGAATCTCACCCCTTCTGTTTGAATGTTGCCTCTACGTGGGTAACGTGCAGATAACCAGGATTAGTTGCTGTTGTGAGTTGACTCTCTCATGCATCGTCTTAGGGTCGCTCTGATACGTAACAGGATGGGGATATTTGCATTGTTTTCCATTTGTTACGTATTATTCATGAACTATGTTGTTGAAACTATTTGAATTAGAATTTCATTAATATTGTTTACGTTGAGGCCGTAGTGCCAATGTTGTTGAATAATGAATTAATTTTCCGCTGTGATATAATTGAATTTTGAGAAAGTTGTTTTAATAAATAGTAATTTTTCTCTATTTATATTTTAATGAAGTGTGACATTCCGTTTAATGTTGAATGCTCTGATTATATGTATTATTTACATCGTTGGGAAAACGGGGTGTTACATGAATCAACTTCAATTCTCCTTTCTTTTGCTCTAAAACTCAATCTTTTGAATATTTGTTCCTGAAATAAAATAACTTGCAATTGAAGTAAAATAGCTCTAAAAGGAAATAAAAACATATTAAATCTAAATAAAATAAACTCAAATATTATATTAAAATAACTAATTATTGACTCATTATTGACTCATCACCAGACAGTTGAAATTAGTATGCATGTCATATTTGATGAATATGATGAACATTCTCAACCAAAAGAAAGTGAAGACACTAAGGTGCCAACACTTTAGAATGTTCCCATTCAAAACACTGTAAGTACAATGGAGAAAGAACATGATCAAAATGTTCAGGATCAAACTCTCCAAAGTCCAGCTAGAAGTTGGAGATCATCCTGTAGATCAAATCACTGGAAGCACAATTGATGGTGTAAGAACCAGAATGTCCTTTCAAGTTAACAGCACGACAATGATTTCTCAATTGGAACCTAAGTCAATCAATGAAGCTATTGTTGATGACTCTTGGATTGAGGCCATGGAGGAGGAACTTTCTCAGTTTGAAAAGAACGAAGTTTGAAACTTGGTTCTGAATAATCAAGACAAAACCATCATTGGTACAAGATGGGTTTTTAGAAACAAGCTTGATCAAGAAGGCAAGATTGTCAGAAACAAAGCAAGGTTAGTTGCTGAAGGCTACAATCAACAAGAAGGTATTGACTATGATGAGACCTTTGCACCAGTTGCAAGGTTAGAGGCCATCAGAATTCTTCTTGCATATGCTGCACATAAAAGCATTAAACTTTTTCAAATGGATGTTAAAAGTGCATTTTTAAATGATTTTCTAAATGAAGAAGTTTATGTAAGCCAACCTTCTGGTTTCATAAATGAAGAAAAACTAAATCATGTTTTTAAACTCACTAAAGCACTCTATGGTCTTAAACAAGCTCTTAGAGCTTGGTATGATAGACTCAGTACATTTTTAATTGAAAATGGATTTTCAAGAGGAAAAATTGATACCACACTCTTTAGAAAAACACATAACTCTGACTTACTTATAGTTCAAGTTTATGTTGATGACATCATTTTTGGTGCAACTAAAGAGAAAATGTGTGAAGAATCTCAAGAACATAGATCAAGGTCATGCAAGGCACATGTGTCATGGATAAATGTCCAGGAAAATTAATTTGCATGGATCAATCAAGCAATAAAGGCATATACAAGGATTATGTCAAAAAGGATACTCAATGTTCATTTAAGACTATGAACATTGAAGTACTAGGAATATTCCAATAGGGAATGTCATCCTAGATGTTAAAATCACTGCTCTACATTGTTGTTTCACTACTAGGATTTGATTACATCAAATGGTAGTCTTACAAATCATCCTAAGTGAAACAAAAGGAACATTCTGATGGTCAGAATGTTCAGCTCTGCACATGCTTACTTTATGAACAGTACAGTAGGTGAAAAAGCAAAAAGCAAAAGCAAAGCAAATATGTCCTGCTCAATCAAAGATAGACACACATTGGAGTTGGTATAGTACATGGACCAGACAATCCCTCAAAGCATGGGAATGAAGATTCAAAATCCACTTTATCTCTCCTGCACCAGTCCCTAGGCCAATATGGGAAACTAACCTTCTGATGTATGTGGAAAAGCCCATACTTTGGTTATTGCCTAGAAATTCATATGAAAAGCATATGGCACGCCTAGAAATTCATGTGTTCATTCATACATGACGAACCTATATGAATATCATGATGAACCCAGATGAAGATCATCAAGAACACAACAACATTCTAAAGTTCATCCTTGATCAGAATGTTTGCCCATAATTTAAAGTAAAAGCTTGTGGGGCCCAAGACACATGGCATAACACCATTGGATACCCTTCAATGGATATATGAGCCCAAAGAATCTATAAATAGAGATCAAAGGCTTATCATTACTTGCACCATTGCAAAGCATACAAGAAAACATCTGAAAAGTGTTTGAAGCTCTTGAAATTTGAATTGATCATCACTGAAGACTCTTTTTATCTTCTTTGTATTGTAAATCAATTCTTTCTGTTATCTCATTTAAAGATAACTTCTTCCATTCCTCTTTGTTTGTTTTCAAACATCCAACCTCCATACAAATTATAAACAAAGTCTCATCTAGCTTTAGGGGTACTAAAGTGTTAGTTTGAGCAAAGGTTGTAAAAGTCTAAGTGGTTAACATAGCAAGAAGGTGCAAGCCTGCCGAGGCTTAGAGAATATAGAGTTGTAATTGTTCAGGTGAACAAAGATTGTAACGTGCAGGATTTGAGAGGTTATCTCAAACATCATAGTGGAAACTCTCACAAGATTGTGAGGAGTGGACTAGCCCACATTGGGTGAACCACTATAAATCTCTGTGTGTTCTTTCTCTCTTCCTTATACTCTTTATTTACAATATACACAACACACACTTGCACATTTACTTTATTAAATAGTTTTTGTGTATGAACTTCAGAACGTTCTGAAGTCAGAATACTAACTTAACTATTCCAAGTAAACAACTTAAGAATCACTTTTAAGTTTCAGGATAATTTTTAAAGGGTCACAATTCAAACCGCCCCTTCCTTGTATTTTATCTACTTCAAGAAAGTACTAGAGGAGGAGAAAAAGGGTTTTGTAGAGAGAAGAGGTTGGAGAGCAAGAGCAAGGTGGAGCTAAAGTGAAGCCTAAGCCAGATTTATAATCTGTTGAGGTAAGGGGGATAGTGTTCTATTATAATCTTTTAGTATAATCTCTTTTCTACTCATATTCATAAGTGCTTAATTGTGAAAAGTGATTATTGTGAATTTAATTGTTGAATTTCGTGCTCATGTTTTGATGCAATGTCTAGGGGTGTGAATTTGATGATAATTAATTTGTTGATGTTGAAATTACATCCTTAAGATGTATATATGTGAATACTTTGTATTTTGCTCAAAATTGGTTAAGTATGATATTGTTTTTTTTTTGAAGAGGCATTAAGTATGATATTGTTGTTGTTGGATTGTTAATGAATTCATGTTTAATTGTTGTTGTTGTTGTTGTTATGAAATGTTGTTGTCGATGATTGATGCTATGGGTATTCATAATCATAGAGTTGTGGTGTGAATTTGAGTTGTTTTTGAAAGTTTAATGAAAAATGGGTGAAATGGTGATTTGTGATGGAGTGATGTTTTGATTCATGTTTTATATGGTTTTGATTATGTTCATAAACGTTTAGACAAACTTTAGGGACAAATTTGCGTATTGGGGAATCAAAATTGGGGTTTTGGAGTGAAAATAGAGTTTTTCCCGAGAGCTAAACTGTCCAAGCTCGCCATCGCGAGTAAACTAGTGGCCATGGCGAGTTGGTTATTACAACAACTCATGTTTTTGTCATTTTAGGGTCGACCCGGACAATTCTAAACTGATTCTTTTGATGTGATTAAATGTAATTAAGCTTTTAAAACTATGTAAACATCAATTGAATTGATTTGAACTTGGTTTGATGAATCATACCTCAAACTTTTAAAAAACGTCAAGAACAACGATTTTTCAGAAACTTGTTTTTCTTAAGGAAAGAAGTTGGGGTTAAGGTTGTATACTCATTTTATGATCTCTATAAATGGTTGTGATTGATTTCATTGAGTTTTAACTTGTTTTGCTTTGAAAATTGCATTCTTGTGAAAAATGTTAAAGAGAGACGAACTTTGTGATTTTTATGATTTCGTCGTATTTAGCCGGTGAAACGCACAAGTATACTCAACTGCACTCATATATTATCTAAGTGTATACATAGTTGAGACACTAGAACTCGTTTGCTTAGTTTTGATTCAATTGTCTCAATTGTTTCAAGGTTGTAAAATGATATACGAACTTTGTTGAAAATGATCTTTAAGACCGAATACTTTGCAAATCTTTTGTGAATAGATTGATATGATTGTATGAAGATGTATAAATGATTAACAAGTGTTGAACATGATGTTTATCATGATGTGATGTACTTTTCTCCTTTGTTTTGATTGTGAGAAATTGTATGAAGTTGTTGATTTGTGGTGATGTTGTCGATTGTTAATGGCGAATTTATATATGCTTAATGTTGATATTTGAATGTGGTAATTACATGTATTGAATTATGTTGTTGACTTCTTATATGCAATTTGATGATGATAATTGTGGTGCTTACATTTATGAAAAATGTTTGTTTTTTGGGAGAATATTTGATGAATGATTGGTGATAAACATGTTTATGTCTTGATGTTGATGGTGTTTGTTGTCGTTGTTTATGTCGATGAATTATAACATTATACATATATGTTGTTGATGTGTTGAACTTATACATGTTAAATGTCGAAGTTGATTGTGGTGGTTGCATGTATAATGTTGGAGACGATTATTGTGACGAGTTGTGTGAATATATGCATTAGTGTTGGGTCATATATTCATGCATACATGATTGGAGTTGATGGGTTTTATATCCGTATTGGTGACGTTGATGATGTTTTTGTTGGATCATGAGTTGACGACTTTGTCGTAGTTGATGGTACCGTGTCCATGTAGGAGTCGTGTCTAGGCGCATTACATACATTTGGTGAATTTGTTAAATGCGTCATATTTGATTATGTGTTTGGTGAACTTTGGTGATTTATGTGCATTGGTGAGTCTTGTGAATTGTACACTTGGTGATATTTGGTGAATATGTGAATATGTGTACTCGATGATGTTTGTTGTTAATGGTGATACTTGTACATTTAATGATTTTAATTGATGATGTTTATCTCGGTGAAAATAATGCAGGGTGATTTATATGAATGTGATTTGATGAATCTTTTGGTGACGATGACTTTCTTGCTTATACTTTGAAATGATGAATTGTATTTGTTGAGTTGATTAGACTAAATGAAAATAAGGTGCGTAATCCTTTCATTTATTGATGTTGATAAATGATGAGCTTATGTCAATGACCTAATTAAAGATTGAATGTGCTTGTTATGCTAGGTTAGAATTGTGATAGCATGATGTGTATGGAATGGGGGACAATATTCATGTGATGTTAATATTCTAAGAGAAATGATTATATATATGTGTCATGCATGAAATCCTTGAATGTTTATGTTTGATTATGATTGATGTGAAGCTAACCCCAGTGGTCTGTGGTGGACCGCCTACCTATTTGTATTAATGGGTAGACGGCATGCAAGATTGATCTTTTAGCTTGCTTGGTGAGTTGTTTGAGGATAGCAGGAGCTTCCTCTATTTATCTGTTTTAGAGTCTTAGAGTAGGATCTGTTGAGATTTTACCCATATGTCGGGGTTTGGAGATTTCATTTGGTAATGTATGTATGAGTTTTTGACATGTATATTTTTGGAGATGTATGTTATATATCCGCTGCGATGTTGTTGTGAAATTTTTATGACATGTATAGTTTATGACGTGTTTTATCGCTTTAATAGGAGTAGGGCGTTACAATGAGAGTCTGAAAGGGAAGACAAGGGCTGAAATGGACTTAGAAGAATTCAAGAGGACAGAGATTAGGTCTGCTTTAATGGGAGTTCCAGTCACCATTACAGAAGACATTATTTCTAAAGTTGTAAGATGCTCCAATGAAGGGAAATTTCAATGGAATCTAAGTAAGTCAAGTTCATGGGTGAACAAAACAAAGGAAGCATTTCACATTGGGAGAGCTACCAACAAATTCTGTGATATGCACAAGGAATACAGAGTCCTTCAGAAGCTGGTTCTAGACTGTTTCCTTCAAAAGGGAGGTGGCACTGACACAATGTCAGTGGACCGTAACGTATTCTTATACTTCTTGATCAATTTTGAAAAGGTCAATCTTCCAAGGTACATGTTCAATCATATGTGCTGGGCACTCAAGGAGAGTCAAGGTAAAAAGGAAAGAAGGCAAGTTTCTTATGGAAGACTACTATCAAAGATATTCCATCAGAGTTAACTGCTCAACATTCTAAGGTCAACTAGAGTAGTGTTTGATAAGGATCTTGGAACATGCACTGGAAAGATCATCAATGGAAGAACCCTGCAATACATGCACATTGTAAGCAAAGCTAATGTATTGGAATTTGACTTAAAAGAGTCTGATGTGTTATCAGATCTCATGGTGGATTTTTCCCCTATATCCAAAGAAGACAACCTAGAGGTTCTGGCTGCCTTTGTTGTTTCTCATTTTAAAGACACTGGTGATATCATTAACTACAACTCAATCTCACCTACTATAGGTGGTGCTCCTCTGAAAGTTGCAAGCAAGAGGAAATCAAAGAAGAAATTTGATGATGAGGAAAACGCTGAAGTAAAACCTAAGAAACAAAAGAAGGCCCCCAAGGTTAAAGTGTCTGAACCAACTTTACCAGACATTCAAGAAGAAGTGGCTGAACTAGGACATGTTGAGGTTTTGAACAAGAGAACCAAAGGTGGATCTTCAGAAGCTAGCTCTCAACCAAAGCTAAAGGTTCAGAAGAAGGCCAAGAAACATGTAAGGAATATCATACAGTCAAAGTACACAGAGGAAAAAGATGCACAAGTTGAAGAAGCTTCTACTCTAGTTACAAGGATGGATAGAAGAAAGCAAGTTGTAGCTGATACATCTTCAGACCCTCAGACAGATACTCAATATGTTGATGTTGATAGTCTACAAGTTCAGGAGAGTCCACAATCTCAAGAAGCTTTTATCATTGAACCGGCTAATAGTGTAGCCAAAGAATTAAGAACTTCTGTTGCTCGCCTTGTGGAGAAGAAGACTGCTGAAGATGCACAGAAGGTTCTGGAGTTCACTGAACCTATTCAAATCTCACCTGTTGCAAAAGTTGATGAGATGCTGAAAGCTACAATGCAAGTAAAAAGGTAGGACGGAGGTTCAGAAGCTGCTGCTTCAGAGGCTGATCATGCAAAAGCTAATGTTTTTAACAAGACTCTCTCAGAAGCAATAGATCTTGACCCACCTTCATCCACTCATACTACCAATCTAGATGACATACCCTTAAGCAAAGTTTATAAAAATCTAGAAAAAGCATTACCCCCATCACCATCCACAAAACCACAACCAGAGTCTTACAGTTTCAAAGACAAAGTGTCTGATGCTTTCTTTGTTAAGCCTGTTCAAGTCCTGCATCCTGATGGAGATATTGTTGTTTGTCCTCCATACATAAATGTAGATGCTAGGATAGAGATTATGGCTAAAGAGAAATAAAGAGTTTTCTCTAGATTAGCAAAGACTCTAGCTTATCAGACAACCTTTCCTTCACAATCTTCAACTAGTGAGTCACTAGTCATTGATAAATTATCTCAACATTTAGATGGTGAATTACTTGATTATGATCCAAACTCAGAAATAGCCTATGAGACAACACCTGACATTGGTGTTTCAGAATTTCAACAACAACTTGAAACCCTACAAATGGCCTCTGAAACATGTACAACTTTGATTATTCATCCTGATTTCAAGCTATGCTCTCCCCTCCAATCAATTCTTGAAACCTCCTCAACTGACCACTATGTCTCTGATGCTAGTATCTCAGTGTCAGTAGACCAAACATATCAATGTTGCACAACCTGAGAATACATTACAAACTACTATTGATACCTTGCTCAACAAACCAACTGTGCTTGAACCTATTCCCAAACCAATTTTTGATATATCTAATATATATATATCAGACTCTGATGAGGAAAATGAACGAGTGATTCATATTGACGGAGATACAGGTTCTTTCTAAGCATTTGTTTCTATTCTTGAACCTAATCTTGACACACCCTCAACCTCCACATCTCAGCCAAACCAAGATATACCCTCAACTTCTACACCTCAAACCATAAATGTTTCACCACCACCTACCATGTTACTTGATTCTATTGTACTGAGAGAGGTTTGTGAGAACATCTTTGAGGATCTGAACAATCTTGTCAAAGCTAGAAATAATCAAGTTCACACTAAGAATTATGAAGACAAGTGGATTGCTCTCAGAGAAGTAGTAGATAAAGTCTTTTGTGACTTGCAGAGATCGTCTGTTGAAGCTCAGAATCAGCCTCTCAAAAACTGGTTCAAAGAAGTCATCACGAACATGGAAGCTGTGGAAGTCAGAATGAACAGATTGTACATCTCAGACTCTCCATTCTTCTTAGATCTCTCTTCTATCATCACTTCATCTGTCAAAGAGAATATGGACACTTCTTGGTTGACTCAAGTATATGTCAAGCCTCAAATTTCTTTTCTTGAAAAGTTGAAGATGCATGATCCTGTAGAAGACAAAAAGGTTGAGAAGCTTGAACAAGAAGAGAAGAAAGAACGTGAAGAAGCTCAAGCTAGAAGGTCAGAAGCTTTGGAAGAAAATGTGAAGAAACAATCAGAAGATCTTAAAGCAATGATGATTTACATGATGGCTATGATGAAGAAGCAACAACAACCCTAGTTGCACACCTTAGTACTTTATGCTTTGTTGTTTATGTTTCTTATGACTGCCTCTGATGCTTGTGTTTCCAGAGCTTTATATTTTATGTTCTGATATTATTATGATTGTTGTGCACTGTTTTGATATGTTTATTAATCTCTATTACAACCATGTTATGTTTTGATACTTAGAAATAATTCATGTTTTTCTTACTTCTCTTTTTTGGTTCTTTTTATACTTTTTGTTGATGACAAAAGGGGGAGTAGATATAGTACATTTAGGCTCTGAGCCCACAAAATTAAATTAAAAAAATTAATTTAGGAGAACCTATTTCTCATCTCTTAGTCTTTGATTTCATGTAAGATTTTTTCTTAGTGACGTTTTTAAGTTTAAAATGAATTTAATTAACAAGGATAGAACTCAGGGGGAGCTTACAAACCTAACCTTAAAGACTATTAGACTCAGGGAGAGCTTACAAACCTCAGACCCTAAAGTCAACTTGTTAATTAGATTAACAACAATTGACCTTTAATACTAAGTGTTTGTCATCATCAAAAAGGAGGAGATTGTTGGAACAAAATGTGTTTAACATTACCACCTTAAGTTTTGATGATAACAAGGTATTAAAATGTCAATTGTATATGCTAATATTTGTTCAAGTTTGCAGGACCATAGACTAAAAATTTATAAGTATTAATTTCAAGTATTGGTTTTGAAAGAACAAGCAATAGAATTTACAAAGGAAGCTTATGTTGCAAGACAGAGTCTGAAGACTAAGAGATTTTGAAGACCATCAGAAGCTAACTGCCAGAAGTTGACGTCATCAGAGAGTCTGAAGATCATCAGAAGCTGAAGTTCATCAGAGTCACCAGAAGTTGACATAATGCGCCTAGGGCATTAGTTAAAAGTTGCTAATTTGAATACACATCATTGCAGATGGAATAGAAGCCTGGAGCAATAACTATTTCAGAGGAATTAGAAGGCATTGGAAGCTTATCCACTAAAGAGCACAGGAAAAAGGACATAGTACAAATTGTACAACCACTACTCCATTCTCCATGTCTGCAATAGTACAAGATAAGAGTCGTGTCTACGCTGGTCATTCTCTATTCAAGGAATTAATTTGAAATTTTTCCCTTCTAGGACAGTAACCATATCAAGCAACAGATCATTGGTGATGATCAAGCTTTGCAAAGACTCTTTTTGATGTGTTGGAAATCAACAACATCTCTTTTACACCTCTATATAAAGGAGTGAATACTTGAAGATTGTAAGAGACTAAAGAACAACTTACAAGTGCCAATACTCTGCTGAATTGTTTTCACATCAAAGTTAACTTATAATTTCTTAACAACTTTCATATCTTAGAAATTCCAGAGTCTTAAGAGTCTGTATCTGATTTGTATTGTGAACATCACTAATTGTATATCAAGTGTTCAAACCTCAAACAATTTTTTGTGTAATTCTGTTTGATTAGAAGTCTCTTGCTTTTGTGTTTGAGCATAGGAAGTCTCTTGCATGTGTGCTTGAGCATAGGAAACCTCTTGCTTTTGTGCTTGAGTAGTTTGAAGTCTCTTGCTTTTGTGCTTGAGCAATTGTAATCAGATATTGATTTTAGTGAATTCTCATTGGAAGCGCAAGGGGGACAAGACTACTTTTGGATTGTGGAAGGAACCTATATAATTGCTTTGTGTCTTTCTCTTGTCTTTTTCCCTCTTTACTTTATCCGTTGCATAAGACTCTAAACTCTATCAGACTCTGAACATTGGACGTAGTTTTAAGAAAAAGAAAAAGCTAACACAATTCAACCCCCCCTTCTTGTGTTTTTTTCATCTTCAAACATACCTTGGAAAATCAAGGAGAAGATAGAAACTCTCCCGAAGTTCCAAAGTTGCCTTCCTCTTGAACTGCTCTAGTTCTGAATGAGAAATTCTTAATGAGGAAGGCTGGTATTTATAGTGAGAGTTTCTACCTGGGTTTGGGCTAAAAGTGCGGGCTTTACCCAAAACGGAAACAGGAAAAGACAGTTGCGCCTCGACTTTTTGCATTCACGGGGCGCATGACAGATGCACGGGGCATATAGTGCATTCCCCGATGCATGCCCTAGGCGCATTATGTCTTCCTTCCGGGCCTAATCTCCGATTTTCTGTCATTTTTAGGTCTTCGTCTTCAAATAACTTTCCTCGGTACTTTGGGAACATAATTCCTCCCATTTGTAAGTCCTCTGAGGCCTCTTGAATCTTTATTCTTGTCTCTTGAATCATCACAACTCTCCAATTATTCTTGATTTGCCGATTTGTATGATTTCTTTGTGAATTATTTCAAACACCCCCTAAAATTGCTATGTTTCGGGAAAACTATAATTACAAACTCAAATATAGAAAACATTACAAAACTACCGAAATCATAAGAAATCGTTCTAATACTCCTCCTTTTTGCTGCTATTTCTTACTAAAATAAATTGAAAAACATGGTAAGAATAACGTAAGATGACCTATCATCAAGAAGTTATGTTATTTGGTGAAGAACGTAATCGAAGAAAAATTATGTTAGTGGATTGATTCGGTAAGATCATCTCCAGAATCCAAAATGGTACCACATGCATGTAGAGGTGTCTAGAACATTGCATGCACTTGAGATTTGTGAAATGTGTCGTACTTGACTAAGTGACTTTGTGATTACGTGCATTGGTGAAATTTGGTGAATGTTGTGATTAGGTGAAATTGTGGACTTTTATATGTTGCTCGATATACTGTGATAGGAGTATGATACTATTCATGTCGAGTTAGTATTCTAGAAATGTGAAATATGTACATGTGTACCTATTTGAAAATTCTTGAATGCTTTTACATTATTATATTTTATTACGTGGAATATTATCTAACCCTAGTGGTCGTTTCGTTGACCGCCTACCTATTTGTATGAATGGGTAGACGGTGTGCAAGACTGATATCTATTTGCTTGTGATTTTCTTGAGGATTAGCATGGAGCTACCTCGTTTACCTTTTGCCCGAAGTCTAGTTAGGCTCTAATTAGGGTGTTGCGCATTTATGTTTATTGGCATTTATATGTTGTTGGATTTTATTTGATGAGACTATGATTATGTATTTGAAAACTGAGATATGGTGTTGAGATTTTATTACTCATGTATTTGAGGATTATTACATGTTGATGAGATATTATGTATGATGATTTTCCGTTGTGAGTTTTATGAAACTAAAATTATGCATGTTTTGAGAAAATGGAGTTGTAGCCTCTTGAGCTCTTTGATTTAATTGAATTAATTGCATGATTTATATCTTTTAGGGTTTAGGGTGTTACACGATCAACAAGTGCAGTTAGCCATCGGAGGGATAAACCTAGATCAACCGAGATAGTATAGACCCCACACGTAAGGATCACCGTGCGATCAGCAGGTGCAACTAGAAAACCGACATGACTGTTATTTAATATTCAACAAAATAAATAGGTGGGATTCAAAAAGTCCTAATTGCTGCTTACTTTTCGCAACCAAAGTAGGTAACTTGCTTTATTGAAAACAAATAAACTTTGCAATCTCTAACCCTTACCTCTTTTAGTTTATATTGTCAACTTAAAATAAGTAACGTGAGTTGTTTGGACAAAATGACAATCTCTGTGGATACGATACTCTAGTTATCACTTTATTACTTGGTAAAGGATTTGGTACACTTGTCTAATCCGACCATTAGGTGTCGTCGTAAGTCTCTAGTTTGGGTGGTTTTGCAAAAAGGTGTGGAATAGGATATTCTACTATCTTCCTGGTGAAAGATCCTTTGTGGTAGTTCTTGTGATGGCAGTTCGGAGAGTAATCTTCCTTCTTATGTCGGCTTTGGCATGGGGGAAAGTCTTTCCCTCCGTGGCAGTTCGAAGGTTTACCGGGAGAGAATTGTGAGGATACGAACTGCTACTTCCTTTATCTGAATCGTAGGGAGGTTTCCTGCCGCCTTTACCACGGTTTACCAGGATGGAGGCGGGGTCATCTACAGCCACCGATGTTGCAAGGCGTTTGTTCCGTTGAGCTTCTTCGATTTGCGTAGAGACTTTCGTCATAATCTTTTCCTAATTCTTTTCTACACATTCGAGCCTATTATTCTGCTGTTGGAGTAAGTTCACCAGAGTCGTCAATATTTCGTTTGTCTCTTGCAGTGGAGGAACCAGAAGAAGCGGTGGAGGCAGAGGAATATCCTCCGCGCGCGGAGGAGGTGGAGGATGGAACCTTACATTCATCGTTGCGGAAGGATGAGCATCAATTATAGCTTCGAAGTCAACGTAACCGTCCGGTCTTGGAGGATTTGAATCGCAAGACGTGATTCTTGTGCAGTGGAAGAGCGACTTGTGGTGGTTCTTCTACGAGTTCTGGCCATTACTTTGAAGGATGTAGCAGTAACAAAAAACGGTTACGTTGGACGATCGCTAGACCGTGGTGATTAGCGAACGATCCCCTCCTTCTAGCGCCAAATGATTTATCCGGTGAGGATGAATGAGAGGCAACAGTGGCAGAATGTGCTCCGGTACAATGGCGATGAGTCTTTCCATTGGAACGAAGTCTTTCTGGTACAATGGCGATGAGTCTTTACAACGACAAGAATTCCCCAATTTACTAACCAATTCAAAATTGCATTACTGAGGGATTTAGACCCTCAGTAATTACTGGTGGAATAAACCTTCAGTAACATAAAAAAAAAACCTCAATAACGTTACTGATGGAAAAAATCCTTCAATAATCCTGTGAGTTACATTACCGACGGATAATTCTGTCAGTAATATCATTAACGAACCTTCCAATATTTAGTGGCAGATTGGGCAGGTTGTCTAGATACAAGAAGATCAACTGCTGGTTTTTGTTTCTTTTTGGGCTCTTCACTCATATCTTGGAAAGCAAAGAAGCAGCCAACCATTTCAAGGTCCTCTTCAGAAGCTGAATATAGGGCTCTATCAGTTGCAACATGTGAGCTTCAATGGATATTGTACTTGCTGAAGGACCTCAATATCAAGTGTGTCAAGCAACCAGTTCTTTACTGTGATAGTCAAAGTGCTATTCACATAGCATCTAATCCAGTTTTTCATGAAAAGAAAAAATGTAACGCCCTATTTATTTATCTGATTATTTTGGCTGAGTTTAGAGTCTTTTATATGATTTATGTTGATTTATGTTGATAAGTGGCATGTTGTGTGTATTAATATTTTATTAAGTGGTTTTATTTTATTATTTAGTAGGATGGGTTGGAAATTAAAATAATTAGACTTGAGAGGGGCTGAATTAGAATTAATTAGAATTAGGTGGTGTTAAGTAAAAAATCTGTTGAGACAAAAAGAAAAACAAGAGCCAGACATAAATTAGGTTTTACAAAAGTCTTTGGGAGAGAAGAGAAGAACCAAGAGAAGAGGAGAATCAAGAGAAGGGAGGGCTTGTAGAATCTTGCAATCACTTAATCTAAGGTAAGGGTGGGACCAACATTCTCTAATCTTAGGTTATGTAATTCTGAAACTGAATTTGACAGGTTGTTGTTGTTGTGGATTTGGGAATTAGGTCATGGGGTAGAAATTTGGTTGTTAATGGTGTAGAAAGTCCATAGAATCTGTGTATAATTGATGTGCAGGTCGTAGAATCATCACAGGTTGAGTTCCCTATTAAATTTGGGATTGGGGTTGATGAAAATTGGGTTTTGAGGTGAAAAATCGCACTTCCCGACAGAAACCTATCACGACTCGCCACGGCAAGTATCTGCTCGCCACAGCGAGCTACAACGTGACAGAGAGCAGTGTTTGCTCGCCATCCACTCGCCACGGCGAACTATAGTGTGACAGAGAGCAGTGTTTGCTCGCCACCTGCTCGCCATGGCGCGACCTAGCTCGCCACTGCGAGTGAGTCCGCCCGCGAGGCGAGTTGTTCAGTAGCAGTGCACCTTTTTCATGTTCTTACGTCGTTTCCACGTGTTTCTGTTTTGGATTAGCCTTTGGTGTATACTTGAAAGTCTTAGGTAATACTGTCAGTTTCAAGAGGCTTTGTTAACATGAATAATTTGAGTTATGATTTGTTATATGAATGTATACATTGTTGAATTATTATAGGGATGTTTATGCTAATTAATATGATGTTGCTCATAGATGATGAATATTATGGAATTATATTGTGGAGTCGTTGTTGTGTTGTTGTTGTCGTTGTCGTTGATGTCGTCAAGGTTGTACGTTGTTGTCGAATAAGCTGTTGAGTCCATGCATACTCATATAAAGTTGGGGGCTCATGCCCTGTTGAATGTTTAATCATTCATACCACGTTGATTTGAGAGCCTATGCTCTACATGTTGATTTAAGAGCGGATGTTCTACACGTTGATTTAAGAGCCGATGCTCTACACGTTGAATTTAGAGCCTATGCTCTAACACGTTGATTGGTACCACATGCATTCTGCATAGTCAAGTTGTCGTTGAGTCATTGCATTGTCGTCGTCGTCGAGTTGTTGAGTTGTTGTCGTTGATTTAATATGAAGTAGAAATAATTGAACAATATGTGAAGTATTATTATTGCTTAGTTAAAGTTGCTTATGTTGTTAAATTTCATTGATGAATTATATGCTTATTATTATTGAATGTGAAATCTCACTCATTCTGTTTGAATGTTGCCTCTACGTGGGTAACGTGCAGATAACCAGGATTAGTTGCTGATGTGAGTCGTCTCCCTCGTGCGTCGTCTTAGGGTCGCTCTGATACGTAACGGGATGGAGATATTTGTTTTGTTTTCCACTGTTGCGTATTACTTATGAACTATGTTGTTGAACCTTTCGAATCAGGATTTTCATTAATGTTGTTATGTTGAGGCCGTAGTGCCAAACTTGTTGAATAAAGAAATTAAATTTTCCGCTGTGATGTAATTGAATTTTGACAAAGTTGTTTTAATAAATAGTACATTTACTCTATTTATACTTGAAATGTAGTGTGACATTCCGTTTAACGTTGAATACTCTGATTTAAGTGTATTATTTACATTGTTCGGAAAACGGGGTGTTACACAAAACACCTTGAGATTGATTGTCATCTGGTCAGAGAAAAGTTCCACAAGGGTATTCTCAAGCTTCTACTCATTTCAACTAATGAGCAGCTGGCAGACTTCTTAACCAAAGCACTTCCACCTCCAAAATTTAACACTTTCATATGCAAGCTGGGAATGATAAACATATATCATGCTCCATCTTGTGGGAGGCTGTTGAAAGATAACATAAAAGAGATAGAAACACATTTGCTCAATGAAGAAGTAGAAACAAGCAAAGCCTCAATAACTTGCAATGCAAGTTACTAGTTTACAAAATTGTTAGAACTCATAACTAACTTGATGAGCTGTCATAAAGTTAGTTATTATCTAGTATAGTTTAGTATATGGTAGCTTATGCTACAACCTCACTTGTAAACTCTATATAAGGATGTTGTAGCTTCCATTACAAGTTAATGAAATAATCATTCACTTTTCTCATTTTTCTTTCTTTTCTTTCTCTCTTTTCATCCAAGTTCATCTTCTCAATAGTACTGAATGTTCATCACTTGCTTTTACCCTGTAATCTTCTTGAAGCAGTTTGATTGTTTAGGGTTTTTAATTTTTACTTCTCTTTTCTTTTTAACTAATATTATTTTCTTCCGCATCCGAACACTGAGTTAGAGTTCGTTCGTTCCACAGTTGTGTTGCAATTGATTTCTATGGGAAATGAAGGTATTAAAGTTGATGTAATGTTGCCACAGCAAGAGTTTATAACAAGCTATTTATAATTAGAAATTTGTAAATGCAAGGAATAAGCTCACTGCTTTCTGAAATTACCTTAAATTTTTCTTTTAGTCTTGCCATGCTTAATCTTACTCTCTTTTGCTACTTGTAGAAGTTGTTTTGGCTAAAATGTTTGATATTTGGGGTTTAATTCAGCAAAGATAGATGAATGATAATGTCCTCTCATTAAATATGAGATGGTTATCAATACCTTAACTTAGTTTGTGTATGCAGTCTATTTGTGTGATTATATGAATTATTAACTCAAGTTGTTCTTTACATCTCTATTTGTATGATTGTGTTTATTTATAAAATATAGATTGGAACATATTGAAAAGATGAAGACTCTGTAAAGTCTTCACTTTCTATGATATATATATTTGTATGATACGTATACCTCTTATGAGGTCTGTAAAGTCTTTCCGGAAACTTACCCAGCCAGATAAAATTACTGACTGTTCGCATCGTATTTTGCCGAGGTGTTCCCATTCATCTTTTGGTCTTAAGCACATTTTTAAGGTTGTCATTTTTTTAGCTACATTCAGTCCCTTTTTAAAGATTAGTTCCCCCAGTTAATTGATTGTATTTCTCAAATGCCTCAAACTGCAACAAAGTAATCACATTCAGATCTTCTATATATGTTTCTGCTGCAAATTTAAGTTGTTTGAAACAGTTAGAGAGAACCATGTTCCTTTCATAGCCATATTAAATTTTGAATGCTACATGCTATATTAATGTTTAAGTTTAGCAAGTTTGTATGCTTCTGTTCATGTGAAATAGTGCAAATTGACTATCTTGTTGATTGGGGTCAAGTTCACTTTGTCAATCTTGAAGATTTAAACATACAGATAGTAGATAGACAATTATCTCTTGGCTAGATTTAAACATGTTTTTAATTCAACTAAACAAAATTCATGTTTCTTTGCATTTGCTATATATACATGTTTTTAATTTATACACCCTCCGGTCACTATTATAAGCAAAAACCAACATTTTAGATTCATTCATTAAATGATGTATGTGGTCTATAATAAAGACTATATACATCATTAATTAAATGAATCTAAAATGTTGAATTTTGCTTATAATAGTGATCGGAGGGTATACATGTTTGTTTCTTTGTACATCTAGTTTCAAATACAAGGCACAAGAAAATCCTCAAAATACGGGGAGAGGAGGAAATATGAGCGGGAAATCATCAAGAGGGAGACCAAGATCAAATTTGCCCGAATATTATGATAAGTAGTTTATTTTGTTAGTTTTCTAGATTGTACGAATATTATTAAAATATTATGATTTTGTACGAAAACTATTTATGGATTGTACAAATATTATGATGATATATTGTTTAATTAATTTGTGTGTTATTAAACTAAAATTTTATTTCTTTAATTTACTTAATTTATTTGTGTTAAATTCATTTTATTTCATTAATTAAAATTAAAAGGTAGGAATGGATAAAAAAAAAGAAGTATGTTGTGCATTGCTGGCAGATATTTCCGTCAGTTATGCAGATCTGTCTAAACATTACTGAGGGATTATTCCGCTAGTAATTACTGACGGACTTTTCTGTCAGTAATTACTGAGGGAATAATCCCTCAGTAATGTTTTGTCATAACTGCTTCACTACTATTGAGGGAAAATTCCGTCAGTAACATTACTGACGCCAGTATTACTGAGGGATGTTTTTCCTCAACAAATCCGCCAGTAATGCGTATTACTGAGGGATTTGATACACTATTGAGGGATTAAATCTGCCAATAATAATCAAAATTCTTGTAGCGGCACTCCAACGCTCAAGTCACTAATGGAACTGAGAAAGAGTATGTAGAAAGTGTTGTGAAAAGTGAATCATACCTTGAGGATGAAGCAATGTCACCCTTATATAGGTGCGCGGTGAGAGCAACCGCCTCCAGGTTTTGCGGAACGGTTAGAGGACACGTGTAGCGTGATCCTTGCACAGGGGAGTGCTCATATGCGATGCGGTGCAATAAAGTTGAAGTGTTCCATTAGACGCGGGGCCTTAAAGCAGTGTAAGTTTGGGCCACGTGTCAGCGTGGGATTGGTCTTCTGACCGGTCCAAAACAAGAGTCATGAACAATTTATTGAGATTCAAAAAAGAATGTATACCTGGTATCAAACTTATGTATGATGAAGATGAACGTCAATTAAATATGAACAATTCTTTGGCAAATATCCCCCCAAAAGAAAATTATCATCTTGATTGATGTTGTAGGCATGTACGCTGCTGATCAATAAATGAAAATTTTATTACTTAGATTAGATTTTGATTAAATGATGAAGTTGCAGGACACACCCCTGCCACATATATGCTAACGAAAACTAGTTCAAGAACATGAATATTCAGTACATGAGAAAATTTTATTAGTTAAATTTAACTTCAAATGAAACAAATCCAGCTTAAATTACTAAACAGAGTAAATTCAAACTGACATTATTATATTGTACACCATCCTTACGCATTGTTACTATCACTCATTTTTCATCCTCATGTCATCAATGTACAATTTTCCTTCAAGCTTGCGTGAGAAATATCCTTTGAAGAAATCTTCCACACTAATGTCGTTGAACACTGCAGGAGTTTTAGGAGTAATAAGGCTTGGTGCTGGAGCAAGAATTGCATTCAATCTAGCACTGTGAAATGTTGCAATGGATATCCTCTCCTTTTCTGAGTTAATTGTTGCTCGATGTTCAATACTTTGATAAATACCATTCGTCATTATCTGTCGAACAATTTAAAATATTTGCTAAAATCAAAATATTTACGTTGACTGTCTTCTGATTTTATTTTATTTTTTTGAAGGAATGAATTTATTTTTTTGAATTGTTGTAATATAATATAGTTACTAAATGTAACTTGAAAAAGAAATTTGTGACTTGCTTTGATTTAGAGTTTCATTCAAATTTATCGTTGGTGTAAAAAATTTATACATTGTCAATCAATCATATTGGTCAAATAATTTGAAACCTTTGACTTTTATCCCCACTCTTAAAGTCACACACTTATTGATTATAATTTATAGGGTCATGCTAACCGGTGCTCCCGGGACACTGGTTAAGCATACAAAAAAAGAAATTTATTACCATAAAAGGAAACTTTGTTGACTTATTTATGGATTAATTACACAGTTTTCAATGCAATAATTACTATATAATTTCCTTTTTTAGTATCCTTAACCAGTGCCCCGGGGGCACCGGTTAGCATTTCCCTAATTTATAATGCGACCACATTATAAAACTTTTTTCATGGTAATAGTGTACGAAAATTAAACTCTGTTTTAATTAATTACCTCTAGCATGTCTCCAATGTTGATAACAAAAACATTTGTGAGAGGCTTAATAGGAATCCACATTCCATCTTTTTTTATTTGAAGGCCTTCTATTTCATTGAGTTGGAGAAGAATGGTAAGGGTTGAGTCCAATTACTTGGTCTGGTTGAGGACAAGGAGGATAGTAATTCATCCTCATTGACTGGCCTACCTCTTCAAATAACTCTAGCAATACATATTTTTGGATCTTTAATGCTTTTGACATCAATTCAACCATCGTCACACATAGCTTTTTCAGTTCTAAAGAGTACATCTCTAGATTTTTTTTGTAAATGAAAAAATATATAAAAATGTTCAAGTTTCTTAAAAATTAAATATTTAGTGTGCTTGAAAATAAGACATACAAATAGAAGGAGGGAAAGAACCTGAATGGTTGGGGAATACTAGGAAAAAAGTTTGGATTTCTCATGTATGATGGATGAGTGACAATGTAGAATAAATCTGCCCATTCCAATTTGTGTTTCTCTGATGCAACAAACATCTGACCAAAACCTTCCATATCTCTTGGTTTCTGAGATAATATTTTCTTCTCTTCCACTGGAAGATTGAAGAAGTCTTGAACAAGTTTTTTAAAATTTTCCACCAATAAAGGATTGACTCCGTGATCGATCAACTGTCAATAATTTCAAAATCATGGTTTATGTTACAGGACAACTAACACTACCAAATTACAAAAAGCGTTTGTAATACAGTTAAAAACAATAAATAAACAATAAGTTGTGTTTTTTTTGAAGAAGCTAAATTAACCTCCATAAATTGGCACCAGAGATAATTGAACCTGAGACCTTGAGGAGGAGCACACTCAAAAATTTCAAACCAATACCACTAGACCAACCCGAGTGGGTTACAATAAGTTTTGTGTTGAGATTCCGAGAGCAATGGCACAGGTATTTATAAATGATTAACTAAAGATAACATGGCACCAGAGCGGCGAGAGTTGTTGAACACATTCACTTATGAAGTATATGACTCAACTTTTTACAAAGTGGAACAAATTTCGTTGGCCTTTCTTCTTTTGTAAATAGAATCATTCTAACCTTAATATTTTGGTGAAATTTTTTTTTATGATTAAAAGTCTTACTAATATGTTTTTTTTTTCTAAGTCTTTGAATATTTAGCTTATGTTAAAATAATCCATAAAAAATTTGGAGCGGTTTTGCTCATTTTGTGTTAGTTTGTTCCTTCCTCATCAATAAATGTTGCTTATCAAAGTATTCCATAATTTTTGTTTAAGTTAAAAATGTAATCCATAAATATGATACAACTTAAACCAAAATATATGTTTTCAGAACTAAAACGAGAAATTTTTTTATCGCATACTTCCGTAAAAAAAATCGATCATATTTATCAAATATAAATATTAAAATTCGATTGCACAACACATTATAGGTTGGATTATTCTCTTAGTAAGTACTATGAGAGATATCTCTCTACTGACACATATATATTTGGTCATCCCATTAGGTCAGTACACGCCTTTGATCCAACGATGCATCAAGAAGTGAAATAATAGTTTTCAACCTTAGCTTCTCCAAGCTAACCACTCTAGATTATCTACATCACATATGGTACACATTTACATATATTATTTTAAGATTACAATATACTATAGTTTGTAGAACCTGCCGTTTGGCACATGGGAAAATAAAATGTGTTTTGTAAGCTGTTCGTTTGTAGAATTTGTTGCTTGACACAAAATAAGAAGGGTTTGCAAGTTGTTCATTTGTAGAATCTGCCGCTTGGCACATGGTGAAAAGGGTTTGCAAGCTGTCCGTTTGTAGAACCTGCCGCTTGGCACAAAATAAAAGTAAAGGTATTTGCAAGTTTTTCGTTTGTAGAACTTACCACTTGGCACGAAATAGAAAAGGGTTTGCAAGTTGTTCGTTTGTAGAACTTGCCGCTTAGCACAACGAGGGAAGTAAAAAGTATTTGCAAGCTGTTCGTTTGTAGAACTCGCCACTTGGCATAATGATGGAAATAAAAGATGTTTGCAAGCTGTTCGTTTGTAGAACTTGCCACTTGGCATAATGATGAAAATAAAAGAAGTTTGCAAACTGTTCGTTTGTAGAACTTGCCACTTGGCATAATCATGAAAATAAAAGATGTTTGCAAGTTGTTCGTTTGTAGAACTTGCCACTTGGCGATGATGAAGATAAAAAGGTAATTGCAAGCTCTTCGTTTGTAGAACCTGCCGCTTGGCACAAAATAATAGTTGCTAGTTGTTCGTTTGTAGAACCTGCCGCTTGGCACAATGATAAGTGTCGCGTCATTTTTCGGAGATCAAGTCTATTTGATTAGCATTTGACTCACTTTTATTCACGTCTGAACTTTTAATTAATTTTTCAAAAGAATGGAAACAAAGTTCAAACACCATTTTAAAAGATTAAGGGTTCGTGGGTTAGTTATATTTAGGGAAGGTGTTAGCACCCTAAATATCCATAGTAACCTCTTGTTTTTATTTAATTAATTGGGTTATAAACTTGCTTACTTTTGAAGAGGAATTAAAGTGATAAAAAGAAGAAAATAGACCTATTTTATCTACATTTTTTATCGTTTGGAAGGACGAGTCCTTTGCTTACGTACCCGTGAGGGATCAAAACCTCGTAGTTCGGGGTAAAAATTGACGTTTGATTGGTTATGTGTTTTTTATTAGTTTTGAAAAAGGTTTTAAAATGAAAAGCCAAATGACAAAATAAGCTTGTTTGTATTTTTTATGTTAAAAGAAAATGACTTAAAGTATATTGATTGCAATTTTGATTTATGAAAGAGTAAAAAATAAAAGGATCACTTGATTTTTGAATCAAGGTTTATTGTGAATTTTTTTTTGGTGATTTTTGTGGTTTGTTTGCATTGCATTAAATTAAAGCTACAACTATCGGAGCAAGAAAGATAAAACGTAAGTATTTTGTGGTGACGTTGGATTACCACAAAAACCTTTAACCTAACCTAAACTAGAAGCATAAAAATAAAGCATACACACACGCACACATGAATGATTTACATTAACCCTAGGATACATGCTACAGTCTGCACATAAAATAAACGACGGAAAAATAAATAAATTACAATATAATGTAATCATACAATCTAAATTCCATGCGATAAAGATAAATGGCGTAAAATAAATATACACAAATAAATGAATGATAAATATGCAACCTAATCTTATAAACATAGAAATAATAAAGTGCCGAGGAAATAAAAAAAACAAGAAAGATTGAAATGCATGAAGAAAAAGGAATACAATGATGTGATGCAAAGAAAGGGTCACCGGTTCTCTTTATGATGGAATATCTTTAACTTTGGAGAGCAGCCACGACAACACTACTAGTTTTGAACAATTAAAATTGAAGGAGATACCAATTCTGCAAAAATCCGACCACTTTAATTGAGTAAAATTCCCTCGAACAATTCACCGTGGACTGTTAATTTAGGAACCATACTGCAAAACAATGGACTAAACAAACAAACAAATAATAACTACGCACAAACAAGGTGAGATGCTTGTACCGAACTGAAGAGATATGGCCGAACAGGACTCTGGGTGTCAAGATTTAGACATCGAGAAATGCAATCATGCATAAATGATGTTGTGTATGCGTGTGTGCATGAATGTACGAATGCATTAATGTATGAATGTACAACTTCTACAACCGTATAACTATATATGACAGGTAAACTCGATGAAACCAAACAGGACATGTAAGATGGGAAGTGGACTGACATCACAGAACAAACACTCGACAATCTTCGTTTGAGATGAAATCATTGGGGACAAATCAAACCATAGACGGGGTAAAGCCCGACACAAGGTAACAATTTATGGAGAAGTAGACACTTCCTGGGGAGAAAGCCAATTATTGGTCCAAAATCTAGAAGAAGTCGCCATTTGTAAACCGACACAGAGTGTTCTTTCATTGACACACCTTAGTTGTCATGCCTTTTCTTTTGTTTTTTTTAATCCCTAACTTTTTCCTGGACCGCCCTTTCGGTTTTCAGTCCACTGAGAATATATTCCTTTTTTTGTCCTAATTTTTTACTAAACCACCCTTTTGGGTTTTTCAGTCCACCGGGACGCTCTCTATTGCCTAAGCCGCCTTTTCAAGTTTTCAGCTTAGCGAGCTTTTTGTTTTACATTTTTTCTCTTTCTTTTTTGATGTTTTCCCACAGTGTTTAGCCATGCTTGCTTTATAGGGCTTAACCCCTTTCGAGGCGAATGTTGACGTATGCTTCTTTTACTCACGAGTTCAAAGAAGACGTGCTTGTTGCTTATGCTTTTAAAAGAATAAAAAAGTTTTTAAGAATTTTTCTTCAAATATTACCATAAAAAATAGAAGAAATTTTGTAAATTGAACAAATGAGAATTTCAAGTAAATGGGCACATGCTCAAATTTCATTGATTGAGTGGTGGCCTTCCAATAGCATGACTCCACAGATCTTTACAAAATTTTGAAAAAATGGTAAATAATGGGGTAGGTACATTGAGCACAATAACCACTATTATCCCTAACAACTTTGAATTCACTTCTTAGATGCTTCAAATCGGAGGTCCTTTGATAGCTGAGATGCCCCAAGTGGATCATATCTGAACGGATGCAATTACTTTGTCATAATCCTTAATTTTTGCATAGATCGCCCTTTCGGGTTTTCAACCTATCAGGATCATCTTTTTCTGTTTTATGTCTCTAATTTTTGCTTGGACCGTCCTTTCTGGTTTTCAATCCACCGAGATGCTTATTTTTTCCAAAGCCGCCCTTTCAGGTTTTCGACTTACCGAGTTGTTCTTATATTTTTTTAGACAAAGTATTTCTTGACTGCATTGGTGTTCATAGGACGTGGAAGTTCGTCACCATCCATAGTTGCAAGAGTCATGACACCACCTGAAAATTATCTCTTGACAACATACAAACATTCATAATTAGGCGTCCACTTACCCCGGAACGAAATTCACGGGGACAAACTTTCTTGTCGAAAGCTTTATTCATACTCTTCTGATATAGTTGTCCATGACACAGGGCAGTCATGCGTTTTCTTCAATTAGGTTCAATTGGTCATACTTGCTCTAACACCATTCAGCCTCTGACAACTCAGCCTCCATCAAGACCCGCATCGATGGAACCTTAACTTCTACGGGGAGCACTGCCTACATACCATATACTAAAGAAAAAGGGGTTGCCCCTATTGAAGAGTGTACAGAAGTACGATAATCATGTAAGGCAAATGGGAGCATCTCATGCCAATCTTTATAAGTCACCACCATTTTCTGGAAAATCTTCTTGATGTTTTTGTTTGGAGCCTCGACAACACCATTCATCTGAGGTCTGTAAGGTGAGGAGTTGTGATGCTCAATCTTGAAATCATTACACAATTCTTTCATCATCTTGTTGTTCATATACGTCCTGTTGTCTGTAATGATCCTGCTAGGGACACCATAGCGATAAATGATTTGATTCTTAATAAACTTGACTACTACTTGCTTAGTCACATTGGCATAAGATGCTGCTTCGACCCACTTGGTGAAATAGTCAATAGCCACTAGAATGAAGCGGTGCCCATTTGAAGCCTTTGGTTCGACCTACCAATCATGTCGATGCCGCACATAGAGAACGACCACAGAGAGGAAAGGACATTGAGTGCATTCCACGGTACATGAATCTTATCAGTATAGATCTGACACTTATGACACCTTCTGGCATGTTTATAACAATCAACTTCCATTGTCATCCCGTAATAACTTGCTCTTAACATTTCCCTCGCCATCGCATGCCCACTAGAATGAGTTCCAAAAAAGCCTTCATGTATTTCAAGCATCACTACATCTGCTTCGTGTTTGTCCACACATCTGAGCAAAACCATGTCGAAGTTTCTTTTATTCAACACATCTCCGTTTAGGAAGAAACTTTCAAACAATCTTCTTAAAGTCTTCTTGTCTTTATTGGATGCTCTAAGTGGATACTCCTGACTTTGAAGGAAATGTTTGATATCATAAAACCATGGCTTGTCATCAACAACTTCTTCGGTTGCGAACACACGAGCAGGCCTCTCAAGACACCTAATAATGATCAATGGCACGTCATTCCGATGATTCACTTTGTACATAGAAGATAAAGTAGCCAGAGCATCTGCCATCTGGCTCTCGTCGCGAGGGATGTGGTGAAGCTCAACTTTGTTGAAGAAAGTCAGCAATCGTCTTGCATAGTCTTTGTAAGGAATCAAGCCAGGGTGGTGAGTTTCCCATTCTCCTTTGATTTGATTGATTACGAGTGCCGAATCTCCATATATGTCAAGGTTCTTAATCCTTAGATCAATAGCCTCTTCGATACCCATGATGCATGCTTCATACTCTGCAATGTTGTTTGTGCAGTCAAATAGCAGCCTGACAGAAAAAGAAATGTGAGTAGCCTTAGGAGTAATGATGACTTCCCCAATTTTGTTCCCATAGACATTAACAGCTCCGTGGAATACCAAACCCCATCTTGATTCAGGATCTGGACCTTCTGCAGGCAATGGTTCATCATAATCTTTCATCTTCAAATACATGATCTCTTCGTCAGGAAAGTTGAACTTAATAGGATGAAAGTCTTCAACTAGTTGGTGAGCTAGGTCATCGGCAAGGATACTGCCTCTGATTTCTTTTTGAGTGTGGTATTCAATGTCATATTCGGAGAACAATAACTTGCACCAGACAATTCTTCATGTTAAAACAGGCTTCTCAAAGATATACTGTGATTAACCATATAATGATGGAGGCGCTTGGCGGCCCAAGATAGAGCACAACAAGTCTTCTCAAGCATGGAATACCGCGACTCACAATCTGTGAACTTCTTGCTCAAATAATAAATAGCATGCTCCTTTCTTCCGGTTTCATCTTGATGCCCGAGTACACAAGCCATAAAATCTTCTAGCATGGTCAGATGCATGATCAGTGGTCTTCCTTCAACTAGAGGGATTAGAATCGGAGGTTCTAGTAAATACTCTTTGATGCTGTCGAAGGCTTTCTGGGAATCTTCTATCGAAACAATCCTTTGATATTTACAGAGTAGTTTGAATATCCGTCCACATGTGGCAGTCATATGAGAGATAAATCTGGAGATGTAGTTCAGCCGTCCAAGAAACCATCTTACTTGCTTTTCTGTTTTCGGAGCAGGCATTTCTCTGATAGCTTTGACCTTGTCTGGATCCACTTCAATACCCTTCTGACTAACAATGAAGCCCAATAGCTTCTCGGATCTGACACCAAAAGTGCACTTGGTGGGATTTAAGCGGAATTGATACTTTCTCTGTCGTTGAAACATCTTCAGCAAATACTCGACATGTTCTTCTTCAATGCTTAACTTGACGATCATGTCATCCACATAAACCTCGATCTCTGTGTGCATCATCTCATGGAAGAGAGTAGTCATACCCCTCATATAAGTCGCACCTGAATTTATAAACCTAAAAGGCATTACTTTGTAGTAGAAATTGCCCCAAGGTGTGATGAAAGATGTATTCTCTCTGTCTTCAAATGCCATCTTGATTTGATTGTAACCGGAGAAACCATCCATGAAGGAGAAAACTTTAGACTTAGCTGTAGTGTCGACCAACACATCAATATGAGGTAGTGGAAAATCATCTTTTGGACTAGCATTTTTTAGGTCATGGTAATCAACACACATTCTGACCTTACCATCTTTCTTCGGAACAGGCACTATGTTGGCTAGCCACTAAGGATATTTTGATGTGACAAGGAAACCTGCGTCAATTTGTTTTTGTACTTCCTCTTTGATCTTGAGAGCCATGTCACGATGAGTTCTTCTCAACTTCTGTTTAATTGGAGGGCATTCAGGCTTTAAAGGCAAGTGGTGTACTTGTTAACCTGTATTTTTGTCAGGCTACAATAAATGCAGTCAACTAAGTTTGACTCAAGTTTTGAAGAAGTCTAAATCAGTTCGACGCTCAAGCTGGATCGAGTTCGTGGACTTAAAGAGATATTAACATTCGATGGAGAGGCTTCGACAAGCAAGCAGGATATCGAAGAGAAGTTGGTACCAGATCGACAAGCCAAAAATAGTTACTGTCGAAGAAAATATCATTTGAAATTCAAAAGATGTCTAGGGTAGTTTTTAGTGGTTATGCCCGACGGTTTCTGTATAGGAAGTTACTTAGTATAAATAAAAGTTTTTCATAGGGAAAACGGGTCACAATTCGCATATACACAAAACTTACACACTCAAACTATCCGCACTATAGGAGAAACGAGTAAACAAGCTGTAAGTATATGAATTTGTGTACCACTTTACATTCATTTATGCAATTTAACCTTTTCCTTTAAATTCCTTGCAATCTACCCCTTTTTTTCTTAGCAATTTGCTTCTCAAATTTGACGCGTGTTCAGTCCTAACTTTTATACTTTTTGATTCACTTTAAGAACATTCATACTTTCTATCAAACATAAGCACAATATGCCCAGAGATTTACTGGTTGATCTCTCAAGTTAACCGTTTTTGGAAACCAGCGTTTGTTTACCAAGAACCAGGGTAAACTGATTGGCATGCCCAGTGGGACTGTTTGTGTTATTTGTTACAGAAATATTCAGAAAAAGTGTTTTTTATGAGTAATTTGTTCGTTTTGTTTTAAAATCTTGTGATCCTTGTTGTGCATGTTCTTAGGGAGAAAAAAAGAAACTCCCAAAAATGGTATGTAATACACGTAACAATGATGCGCAATTTAGTCCATCACATCCATCGATGGCAGATGCAACATTGGAAGTTACTTCACAACAACAAAACCCACAAGTTACCGCAACCGTTGGCGTGAGTCACACAGAAACGTTGGGGGCAACGATGCCCACTCATGTTTCTTTGACTACACACGCGGAAGCATCAACCGTTGCTGCAAGAGGAATCTTTTTAGGTTACTCTGAAAGATCCAAGACATAGATAGTATATAATTCAGAAACACAATGTGTTGAGGAATCAATGCACATCAAAATTGATGACAAAGAGCCTGGAAGTAAAATTCAAGAGCTAGTTGAAAGTTTTGTAGATATACAGGTGTCCGAAGAATCTTCAGAACCTGACTTGACTCTAGAGTCTGATGAAAGTCCATAAGCTGAACCCACTCTAGAAGCTCATAATGAAGAAGCTTCTGATGAAGCTCAATATGGTTCTCAATAAGCTATTCAATCTAAGAATACATACAAGTACAAGTCTTCACATCATGGGGATCTAATCATTGGAAACAAAGAGTGTCCTAGAAGAACAATATCATATTTCAGACAAGAAGATTCTATGTTGGGATTGTTATTAGTGATAGAACCTGCTACTATTGATGAAACACTTTCAGATGATGGATGGATATTAGCTATGCAAGAAGAACTCAATCAATTTCAAAGAAATGATATGTGGGATCTGGTAGCTAAGCCTGAGCATAAGAACATTATTGGAAAAAAAATGGATGTTCAAAAACAAGCTAAATGAACAAGGTGAAGTAGTCAAAAACAAAGCCAGACTTGTTGCTCAAGGTTACAGTCAACAAGAAGACATTGATTATACTGAAACATTTGCTCTAGTTGCAAGATTGGAAGCAATCAGGTTACTTCTATCCTATGCAGTTAATCATGGCATTATATTATATCAAATGGATGTTAAGAGTGAATTTCTCAATGGTGTGATCTCTGAAAAAGTGTATGTTAAACAGCCTCTGGGTTTTGAGGATCTGAAGCATCCTGACCATGTTTATAAACTAACGAAGTCACTATATGGTATGAAACAAGCTCCTAGAGCTTGGTATGATAGACTAAGTAATTTCTTAATTGAAAATGATTTTAAAAGAGGCCAGGTTGACACAACACTCTTCAGAAGGACTTTTGAGAAAGACATCTTAGTAGTTCAGGTTTATGTGGATGATATAATATTTGGTTCTACTAATGCATCTCTTTGCAAATAATTTTCTAAGTTAAAGCAGGATGAGTTTGAAATAAGCATGATGGGAGAATTGAAATTCTTTCATGAAGTTCAATCAAAGTATACTAAGGAGCTTCTGAAGAAGTTCAAGCTTGAATACTGTAAAGAGATGAACACACCAATGCAACCAACCTCCACTTTAAGCAAAGAAGATACTCGATCTAAGGCAGATCAGAAGTTGTTTAGAGGTATGATAGGTTCTTTCTTATATCTCACTGCATATAGACAAGATATTTTATTCGGTGTATGCTTGTGTGTAAGATTTTAGTCAAATCCTAGAGAATCTCACTTAACTGATGTTAAGAGAATCTTTAGATATCTAAAAGGAACAACAAATCTTGGAATCCTTTATAGGAAATCCTTAGATTATAAGTTGGTTGGATTATGTTATGCTGATTATAGGATTGAAAGAAAATCAACCAGTCGAAATTGTCAGTTTCTGGGTGAGAATCTGATATTCTGGGCTAGCAAAAGACAAGCAACTATTGCTTTGTCAACAGCAGAAGCAGAATACATCTCAGCTGCAAGTTGTTGTACACAACTAATCTTCATGAAATATCACTTAGAGGATTATCAGATTAATGAAAACAGTATTCCCATTTATTGTGATAATATTGCTGCTATTTGCTTGTCAAAGAATCCAATCTTACATTCAAAAGTCAATCATATTGAGATCAAGCATCTGTTTATAAAGGATTATGTTTAAAAAGGTATTTTGGATATACAATTCATTGATACTGAACATCATTGAGCTGATATATTCACTAAACCTTTAACTGTTGAAAGGTTTGATTTTATAAAGAAAATTTACAACATGCACTTTGTATCTGATTAATGCTTTCCTTTGAATGGGAATTCAAAATTTGAAGTTGTTCAGAAGCTAAGGTCCATCAGACTCTCTTAACTGAGACTTTGAGAAAGTTGAGCTTCTGATGACTTCAACATCTGAACTCCAGAGTCTGGAAACTTTGCTTCTGATAGCTATGTTAGTGGAAAAGGTGGAAGTTACTTTTTTGTGACAACTGCCCCACTAAGGTAACAGTTACTCTGAGACACTCTGACGTGGTTTATTTGTATTGGTTTATAACTAAAAGGGCAATGATGAATTTATGCTTTGAATGTTGTATCTCGCGCCCCCTGGTCATTAATGTTTGTATTTGTTTGTTCCTTATCTGAATTGCAAACATTTAGAAAAAAATACACACTTCTCACTTCACTACCTACACATTCTGTTTTCAAGCTATTCTCTGAAAAACTCTTCACTTACAAACGTAAAACCTAAGAACCCTAAACCTTCTACATTCATCTATGGAGGAATCTAGTTCTAGTCAAGCAGTAGCCATGCAAGCAAATACTGGAGAATCATACGTGGTCAAGCCAAAGACTATGGTTCTGGGTAAAGAAGACCTGATAGTTCAAGTTGAAAGTCCGGTGGATTTCTAAGCCTTGAAGAGGAATGGTGTTGCCATTATTGATTACATGCTGACGCAAGAGATTGATGGTTACTTCAACATGTTGAATGGTCCAACCTACAAAAACTAATAAAGGATTTCTGGCTAAGAGCAGAAGTATATGACAGAGAAGCATTTAAGATGGGTTTAGAATAATTCACAACAACTAAGATAAGATCAGCTTTAATATGTATTCTGGTCATCATCACTGAAGAAATAATTGCAAGATCTGCAAGATGCTCTAATGAAGGGAAATTTCAATGGAATCTGAGTAAGACAAGCTCGTGGGTGAAAATAGTGAAAGAGGTGGTGGCACTAACACGATGTCATTGGACCACATTGTATCTTGAAGGTGAGAAAAACATAAGAAGGGGGGTTGAATTGTGTATTCTTTATCTTCTCCTAAAATTGAATTCACTGTTCAGAACCTGATAAAGTTCAGCTTCTGAATAGTGTTCAGAATGTAAATGCAGCGGATAAGTAAAGAGAGAGAGAAAGAAGAAAGACACAAAGCAATTTATAATGGCTCATTCCACAATCCGGAAGTAGTCCACTTCTCCTTGCACTTCCCAGGAAAGTTCACTAAAATCAATATCTGATTACAACTGCTCAAGCCTAAAAGCAAGTGACTTCAAACTACTTAAGCACATCTGCAAGAGGTTTCCTATGCTCAAGCACAACTACATGAGACTTCTATTCAAACAGAATTACAAAGAAAATTGTTGGAGGTTTAACACTTGATATACAATCAGTGGTGTTTGATGAGTCGATAAATTAGTATTTTTAATATGTTATTTGAGTTTATTATATTTAGATTTGATTTAGTTTTATTTAAATATTATTTCCTTTTTGAGCTATTTTACTTCAATTGCAAATAATTATATTTCAGGAACGAATATCTGAAGATTCAGTCTTGGAGCAAAAGAAAGAGGATTAGGAGCTGATTCGGGATGAAAATACGAAATATGGGACAAAAATATGTCACCCCCAAAGTCAGAGACATGGCACGGCCCGTGCCACCCTTCAGAGTCTTCTTTAGCTGCTTTTTGC
>Ga0315914_1001820_pt1 | contig 32429 bp, 17 predicted proteins | sample MpolenodulesMG_FD_203920 | JGI IMG/M metagenome (GOLD analysis project Ga0315914, IMG submission 203920) | Medicago polymorpha root nodule microbial communities from Los Angeles, California, United States - elongated nodules | ecosystem: Host-associated > Plants > Roots > Nodule | place: USA...
CCTAGGTTTCCCCGCGGTTACCTATAGCCTAGGATTAGGTAGAACTCACTGAGACATTATGTCTCATCCCAATCCTTATTTGTTTCAGATCAGCAGGTTGGTTTAGCATGATTTAGCAAGCTTGTAGCCGGATGGATAATCAGCAGATGCTCGTTCGTACCCGCTGCAGGATGTTATGGACTTTAAGGATGTATTTATTTATACTTTGGACGTGTAGTATTGTATTGTTGATTGTACGAACGTGTGTTGTTGTATAAAATATTCATTCGCAGATGTTTATGTTGTAAATTTTAATGTATCCAGTACTAAAGATAATGCACATGCTAAACTTTTTAGATACGTTTAGTATGGGTATTACACCTTCAGAACCACAAATTTCGTGTGAAACGGCGAAATAAAATGGCGTGAAAGACGAATAAAAAAAGATTTTTTTCTACGAAATAAAAAAGGTGTGAAAGACGAATACAAAGGGATTTTTTTTTCTAAATAAAATAGCGTGGAAGACGAACAAACAAGGAATTAATTACAAAATAAAAATAGGGTAACGACGAATAAAAAGGAATCAACTACAGAATAAAAAATAGCGTGAACGACGAATAAAAAAGGAATTAATTACAAAATAAAAACAGTATGAAAGACGAATAAAAAGGAATTAATTACGAAATAAAAATAGCGTGAAAGACAAATAAAAAGGAATTAATACAAAATAAAAATAGAGTGAAAGACGAATAAAAAGGGAATTAATTACAAAATAAAGATAGCGTGAAAGACGAATAAAAAAGGAATTAAATACGAGATAAAAATAGGGTGAAAGACGAATAAAAAAGGAATTAAATACGAGATAAAAATAGCGTGAAAGACGAATAAAAAAGGAATTAAATACGAGATAAAAATAGCGTGAAAGACGAATAAAAAAGGAATTAATTACGAAATAAAGTGGTCTAAAAGATGAATAAAAATATGTGTTTTGTAGGTCAAATATTGGGGTATGATAGATGCCCCTGTTTAAGTTTCTTCGCCCGGAGACTTGAAGATGAAATCTTTGATTTGACGGGACGAAGATACTTAAATACCGAGTGCACCATTTTTGACCTAAAAATACCATTTTAAAACTCTAAAAATTCTATGCATGTTATGAATGCTTGTGATGTAATTATGAATGCAAGACGGCAAAGATAAACCGATTGGGGAAAGAACAAACATTAAGATACCCGAATTCGTTAAAGAAACGGGATCCGACTCTACTGAGGATAGTGTGGTTTCACTGGGGAAAAAGGTCGACTACTATCGTATGCGTTTAGAAGTGATAGATGACATGAGGAGAAACACTGATTACAAGTTGTTCGTTTGTAGAATTTGCACTTGAAAAGTTGGTTGGTGACATCTCTTGAACAGACACGCTGGGTGTAACACTCCGTTTTCCCAACAATATAAATAATATAAATAATCAGAGTATTCAACGTAAAACGGAATGCCACACTACCAAATTGTATAAATAGAGTAAAGTTACCATTTATTAAAACAACCTTGTCAAAATTTCAATGACATCGCAGCGGAAAATAGATTCATAGTTCAATAACTTTGGTGCTACGGCCTCAACATAAACAACTTAATTAAAAATCTTAATTCAAAAAGGTTGAACAACATGGTTCATAATTAATATGCAACAGTGGAAAACAAGCAAATAATCCTCATCCCGTTACGTATCAGAGCGACCCTAAGACGACGCACGAGAGAGTCAACTCACATCAGCGGCTAATCCTGGGTATCTGCACGTTACCCACGTAGAGGCAACATTCAAATAGAAGGGGTGAGATTTCACATTCAATAATAATAAGCATATAATTCATCAACGGAATTTAACAACCTAAACAACAATAATTAACAACAATAATAGTTCACATATATTTATTATCAATAATAATTCACATATGCTTCATTTATTTCTACTTAGCATTTAAAATCAACGAAAACAACTCAACAACGACGACATCAACTCAACATTAACGACAATGCAAGGACACAACAACAACTTGACTATGCAATATGCATGTGGTACCAATCAACGTGTTAGAGCATATGCTCTCAATTCAACGTGTAGAGCAATGGCTCTTAAAGCAACGTGTGGAGCATAAACTCCTAAAATCAACGTGTGGAGCATCAACTCCTAAATCAACGTGTAGAGCATAGGCTCTCAAATCAACGTGATATGAATGATTAACATTCAACAGGGCATGAGCCCCCAACTTTATGAGTATGCATGGACTCAACAACTTAATCAACAACAACGTACGACATCGACGACGACGACAACGACAACAACAACCAAAAACAACAACAACAACATCAACAACAACGTACAACTTCAACGACAACATCAACAACAATGGCAACATCAATATTACAATCTCATAGATATTCATCATTTAATTGCAACATCATATAATCATCATGTTAATTCAACATATGCATTCATATAGTAATTCATCAACATACATACATACCTTCATGTAATATTTCATCAATGTGTACATTCATATATCAATTCATAAATCATGTTATTTCTTGACAACTAACCATCTAAAGAACTGACAATATCACCTAAAGCTTTCAGGTATGCACCAAAGGCTAATTCAAAACAGAAATGTATGAATACGACACAAGAACGAGCAAACACTGCTCTCTGTTACACAATTGTTCGCCGTGGCGAGTGGAAGGCGAGCAAACACTGCTCTCTGTTACACCTAGTTCGCCGTGGCGAGCAGACTACTCGTCGTGGCGAGTTATGACAAGTTTCTGTCGGGAAGTGCGATTTTTCACCCCAAAAACCCAATTTTCATCCAACTCAATCCCAAAATTGATAGGAAACTCAACCTATGATCATTCTACAACCTGAACATCATTTATCTATGAATTCTACGGACTTTCTACTCTCTTAACATCCAATTCTACAAGTTCTACCATCAAATCCGATTCTTAACCCTAATTCTCAAATTCATATGAACAACAACAAAACTACATGCTACATTCAATTTCAGAATTATACCACCAAAGATTAGAGAATATTAGTCCCACCCTTACCTTAGATTGGTGATTGCAAGACTCTACATGTTCTCTCTTCTCTTGGTTCTCCTCTTCTCCTCTTTCTCCCAAAGACTTCTGCAAAACCTAATTTGTGTCTGTCTCTTATTTTTCCTTATATACTCAACATATTTTCTAATTAACTCCACCTATATCTAATTAATTCCAAACCAGCCCCTCCAAGTCTATTTATTCTAATTTCCAACATATTCTACTAAATAATAATATAAAGCCACTTAATAAAATAATAATACACAACAACACATCACTTATCAACGTCAATCAACATAAATCAACATAAAAGACTCCAAATTCAACCAGAAATAATTAGATAATAAATAGGGCGTTACACTAGGGATGACACTGTTTGAGAAAAGACACGATGATTACAAGTTGTTCATTTGGAGAACTTGGCACTCGACGACAGGAGAAGGGTAAAAAGAGTTTGTCAGTTCTTCATTGTACAACTTGCCACTCGGCGACATAATGAAAGATAAAGGGTGATTGTCAATCGTTCGTTTGTAGAACTTGCCACTTGGCTACAAAGATAAAAGGTGATGACGCACAAGTTGTTCATTAGAGAACCTGCCACTTGGCAACATATGATAAAAGATTATGCAACAAGTTGTTCATTGTAGAACCTGCCTCTTGGCGACATATGAGAGATAAAAGACGATGCAGAAGTTATTCACTGTAGAACTTGCCACTTGGCGACATATGAAAGATAAAAGACGGTGCAAAAGATGTTCATTGTGGAACTTTCCACTTGGTGACAAAGATAGAAGGTGATGCACAAGTTGTTCATTGTGGAATTTGCCACTTGGTGACAAAGATAGAAGATGATGCACAAGTTGTTCATTGTAGAACCTGCCACTTGGCGACAAAGATAAATGATGGTGCACAAGTTGTTCATTGTAGAACCTCCCACTTGGTGAAAAAGATAAATGATGGTGCAAAAGTTGTTCATTGTAGAACTTGCCACTTGGCACAAAAAGGGGGGAATGACATCACTTGATCAGACACACTAGGATGACACTATTTGAGACAAACATGATTACAAGTTTCTAATTTGTAGAGCTTGCTACTTGGAATATATGAGGGATAAAATACGATGCACAAGTTGTTCATTGTAGAACTTGCCACTTGGCGACATAAGATGAAAGATAAAAGACAATGCACAAGTTGTTCATTGTAGAACCTGCCACTTGGCGACATAAGAAGTATAAAAGGTGATTACAAGTTGTTCATTTGATGAACTGGCCACTTGACACAAAAGGGATGACATCTCTTGACTAGACAGACTGGGGATGACGCTGATGAAAAAGACTCAAGGATAAAAATTGAATTAAAGAGATACGATCAGACAGGACATTGGGTGACATTGATATTTGAGATATGCAATCATGTATGAATGATGCTTGTGCATATCTATGAATGTATGGAATATGAATGTTTAAATGCATGAATGCATGAATGTTCAACTTGCGTGATTGTATGACTGATAAAATTTGACAAAACAAGACTGGATGAGTGAGATGGTAAGTGGGCCGACGTCGTAGTGCAAACACTCAGTAATCTTCATTGGGGATGATGCCATTGGGGGCATATCATTGACGGAGTAAGATCCCGATATAAAATATTAGCTTGATGGTGAATAGACACTTCTTGGGGGAAAGCACGTTAATCAAAAATCTAGCAGAAGTCGCCATTTCTTAAAACCGGTGTTGAGTGCTCTTTCATTGGTACACTTCTGTGGTCATGCCTTTTTGTTTATTTCTTTTTTTTAATCTTTTTCTTTTTTTTTAATCCCTAATTTTTGCCTGGACCGCCCTTTCGGGTTTTTAATCCACCAGGACGCTCATTTTTGCCTAAGCCGCCCTTTCGGGTTTTTGACTTAGCGAGCCCTTTTATTATTATTTTTTAGCGTTTAACCACGTTTATCTTGCGAAGATTACCCGTTCTTGAGACGGATGTTGACGCAAGCCACACTCATTCATGATTTCAAAGAGAATATGTTCTGTTGTTTATGCTTTTCAAGAGACTCGAAAAAGATTTTGACAAAGTTTTGCTTCAAGTATTTACCGTTAAAAATAGAAGAAATTTTGCAAAATTGAATAAATAAGAATTTCAATTAAAAGGGCACAAGCTCAATTTTATTTAATAGAGTGGTGGCCTGCCAATGGCGTGGCTCCACAGATCTTACAAAGTTTGGAAAATGGTAATTATATGGGAAATGTACATTGAACACTATTTTCTTTGATGCATTATAAGTACGAGTTTATTTCTCCCTGGGCTAAAAAGATGAATGACAGTTTATTTCTCTCTATGGAGTTTATTTCTCCTGACAATTATTATGTGAGGCTGGGTTCTATCTCTAATCTGCTGCTGCGAAAGCCTCTGATGTGCTGGATGATGTCTCAACATATCCATCTGTGCATTATTTTTAAAGTTACTCTTTTTAAATAATGTTGAAGCACCATTGTTGCCTTCTTTCATGTTGAATACTTATGTTTAAGAAAAAGAAGGTATGACCAAATAATCTCTCACTCCTTATGTTCTTAAACATTTATGATGCAAAGCTTCTTTTAGCCAAAATTTGCCAAAGGGGGAGATTGTTGGGTTTTAGACATGTGTTGAATGCATTTTGTTAAAACTTTATTTTAAGCAAGATGTCAAACACAATGTCTGAAACATGTTGGTACGACATCATTGCGTACCTTGATCCGCTTACTTGGGGATTCAACATAAATATGAAGATTCTCGTATATTCACTGAAGATTTATACTATCTGAGGAGTTGACCAAGGAGCGAAGATTCTAGAAGCAGAGGAAGGAAGTTTATGCTTAACTTAGTCCTTAAGAATGTTGTTGCAACATTTAAGGAAATATTTGATCTGCTTATGCTGAAATATCAAGATTTCAGCTGATTGTTAGCCAAGACTTGTGCATCACACATATCTGCATTCAAGTTATATAAACAAAGAATGAAGACCTAAAATCGCATTGAAGCCGCAATTGAGAATAGAGAAATCTAGGGTTTTAGTTTGTCTTTGTTATTTGTGAGCCACTCTCTTATCACTTTGATATAAGAGTTGGACTTTGTAATTGAGTTGTAATGCTCTGAATCTCTCAAAACTTTTAAGCACGAGAGGATTCATTTTCTAGGAAAATGTCTCCATTTTGATAAGGATCACAAGGACGGTCACTAGTTTGCGACTAAGTATCATATTTAAGACTAGTTAGAGTCTTAGGTAGAAATACCACGGGTAGTGATTAAGTGAGAAGTTAGTAGGCCGGCGAAGGCTTTTATGTATGCTTCGAATTGATACTACTATAGTGGATTTCCTACCTGGCTTGGTAGCCCTCAGATGTAGGTGAAGTTGCATCGAACTGGGTCAACAAATAACTTGTGTTATTTATTTTCTGTCCTTTAAATTACAATAGTTATTTGTTGTCACTGGAAGTGAGATGTTCTAACATCTGACTAGTCATAACATTGTGTCTAACATCCGTAACTACTAAGTGCCGGAATTTCAATAAGTTATGCGAAAAATGAGATAAATAGGTTTTTCATAAATGTTTCCTACGAGATTTTAAATGTTTCCTATGAGATCCATATTTCTAAATCGTTGGCTTACGTAAATTTTAGCATGAAACGTTTTTTAATATGGTTTAGTGTCATGTTATAAAGCTCGACTTTGCCTCTTAGTGTTAAAAAAAGTCGATTTGGAGCGATTTCTCCGAAATTCAGTTGAAAAATTAGAAGAAAGGTAAAGGATCGTGTTCATTTCAAATGGAATTTTGCAAAAAATATTCAATAATTCATTGTTTAAAATAAAGTTCGACACTTAGAAGTTGTAGCTATGCTTGTTAGCTTTCCAACGAATGTTCAGAAGCTCTGACCAGATGAGGACATCCCAAGTAATGGCCGTTTTAGTGAGAAAGGGTCAAAAGTAAAACCCGAAAATTAACAAGTTACTTGGCCTCCATTCACGCCGAATTCTCAAAAGTTCTAAAAATCAGCCATTAGTCATCTGAAACATACAAAACCATAAATTAAACAATAATTGGTCAATAAGTTATGCGAAAAATGAGATAAATGGGTTTTTCATAATTGTTTCCTATGAAATTTCAAATGTTTCCTATGAGATCCATATTTATAAATCGTTGGTTTACATAAAGTTTAGCGTGAAACCTTTTTTAATATATGGTTTAGTGTCATGTTATAAGGCTCGACTTTGCCTCTCGATGTTAAAAAAGTCGATTTGGAACGATTCCTCCGAAATTCGGTTGAAAAATCAGAAGAAAGGTAAAGGATCGTGTTCCTTTCAAATGGAATTTTGCAAAAAATATCCAATATTTCTTTGTTCAAAAAAAATGTCTACGCTTAGAAGTCGTAGATATGCTTGTTAGCTTTCCAACGAATGTTCACAAGCTCCGATCGGATGAGGACATCCCAAGTTATGGTTGTTTTAGTGAGAAAGGGTCAAAAAAGAGTGAAATCTAAATATTAACAAGGTAATTAACTTGGTCTCCATTCAGGCCGAATTTTCAAATATTCTAAAAATACACCATTAGTCATCTGAAACATACAAAACCATAAATTAAACAATAATTGATCTATAAGTTATGCGAAAAATGAGATAAATAGGTTTATCACAAATGTTTCCTACGAGATTTTAAATGTTTCCTATGAGATCCATATTTCTAAATCGTTGGTTTACATAAATTTTAGCTTGAAATCTTTTTTCAATATGGTTAGTGTCATGTTATGAGGCTCGACTTTGCGTCTCAGTGTTAAAAAAAGTCGATTTGGAGTGATTCCTCTGAAATTCGTTTGAAAAATCATAAGAAAGGTAAAGGATCGTGTTCCTTTCAAATGGACTTTTGCAAAAAGTATCCAATATTTCATTGTTTAAAAATTTTCGACGCTTAGAAGTCGTAGCTATGCTTGTTAGCTTTCCAACAAATGTTCACAAACTCCGATCGGATGAGGACATCCCTAGTTATGGTCGTTTTATTGAGAAAGGGGCAAAAACAAGTAAAACCCGAAAATTAACAAGTTAATTCACATGGCCACTATTCACGCCGAATTTTCAAAAGTTCTAAAATTCAACCATTAGTAATCTAAAACATACAAAACCACAAATTAAACAATAATTGGTCAATAAGTTGTGCGAAAAATGAGATAAATGAGTTTTTTCATAAATGTTTCCTATGAGATTTTTTATGTATCCTATGATATTTCTTGTTCTAAATAGTGGGTTTACATAAAATTTAGCGTGAAACCTGTTTTCAATATGGTTTAGTCTCATGTTATGAGGCTCGACTTCTCCTCTCGGTGTTAAAAAATGACAATTTGGAGCGATTCCTCCAAAATTCGGTTGAAAAATCAGAAGAAAGGTAAAGGATCGTGTTCCTTTCAAATGGAATTTTGCCAAATATATCCATGATTTCTTTGTTTAAAAAAATATTCCGACGTTTAGAAGTCATAGCTATGCTTGTTAGCTTTCCAACGAAAGTTCACAAGCTCCGATCGAATGAGGACATCCCAACTTATGGTCGTTTTAGTGTGATAGGGTCAAAAACAAGTAAAATCCGAAAATTAACAAGTTAATTCACTTGGCCTCCATTCACACCGAATTTTCAAAAATTCTAAATATCAACCAATAGCCATCTGAAACATACAAAACCACAAATTAAACAATAATTTGCCAATAAGTTATGAGAAAAATGAGATAAATAGGTTATTCATAAATGTTTCCTACGAGATTTTATTGTTTCCTCTGAGATCCATATTTCTAAATCGTTGGTTTTCTTAATGTTTATGGTGAAACATTATTTCAATATGGTTTAGTGTCATGTTATGAGGCTCTACTTTGCCTCTGTGCTCAAAAAAGTCAATTTGGAGCGATTCCTACGAAATTCGGTTGAAAAATCATATGGTAAAGGATTGTGTTCCTTTCAAATGGAATTTTGCCAAAATATTCAAGATTTCTTTGTTTCAAAAAATATTTTACGCTTAGAAGTCATAGCTATGCTTGTTGGCTTTCCAACGATTGTTCACAAGCTCCGATCAGATGAGGACATCCCAAGTTTTGGCCATTTTAGTGAGAAAGGGTCAAAAAACAAGTAAAATCCGAAAATTAACAAGGTAATTCACTTGACCTCCATTCACGCCGAATTTTCAAAAATTCTAAAAATCAATATGGGATTTCAAATGTTTCCTATGAGATTTCAAATGTTTCCTATAAGATCCATATTTCTAAATCGTTGGTTTACATAAAGTTTAGCGTGAAACATTTTTTCGATATGGTTTAGTGTCATGCTATGAGGATCGACTTTGCCTCTCGTTTTTAAAAAAGTTGATTTGGAGCGATTCCTCCGAACTTTAGTTGGAAAATCAGAAGAAAGGTAAATGATCGTGTTCCTTTCAAATGGAATTTTGCCAAAAATATCCAAGATTTCTTTGTTTAAAAAAATTTCAACGCTTAGAAGTCGTAGCTATGCTTGTTAGCTTTCCAATGAATGTTTAGAAGCTCCGATCGGATGTGGACATCCCAAGTTATGGTTGTTTTATTAAGAAAGGGTCAAAAACAAGTAAAATCTGAAAATTAACAAGGTAATTCACTTGGCCTCCATTCAGGCCGAATTTTCAAAAATTCTAAAAATGATCCATTAGTCATCTGAAATATACAAAACAACAAATTAAACAATAATTGGTCGATAAGTTATGCGAAAAATGAGATAAATAGGTTTTTCATAAATGTTTCCTATGAGATTTTAAATGTTTGCAATGAGATTCATATTTCTTAATCGTTGATTTACATAAAATTTAGCGTGGAACCGTTTTCCAATATGGCTTAGTCTCATGCTATGAGGATTGAGTTTGCCTCTCGGTGTTAAAAAAAGTCGATTTGGAGTGATTCCTCCGAAATTCGGTTGAAAAATCATAAGAAATGTTAAGGATCGTGTTCCTTTCTAATGGAATTTGGCCAAAAAATTCAAGATTTCTTCGTTTAAAAAAATTTTCGACGCTTTAAAGTTGTAGCTATGCTTGTTAGCTTTCCGATGAATGTTCACAAGCTCCAATCGGATAAGGACATCCCAAGTTATGGTCGTTTTAGTGAGAAAGGGTCAAATTTGGGGTGTGATAACCGACAAAATAGTTGGTTATCACGTTGCACTTATCCCCCATATTGAACGATGAACGTATGAGTGCCTATTTAGGATTTTATAGTTTTAATTTGTTTTTAGTGTTATTTAATTATTTTGAACTAGTAATGCTTGTTGTGGATGCTTGGTGAAACATGATGAGGTTTAGCACTGGAGATCTGGGAAGCTGCAACGTGGATTAGGATGCTTCTCTTAGGATATGGAAAGATGCATCGCCCTGGATCGTTAGTCGGGTCATACAATAGTACGAAATCATGGGACCAATTCTAGTCATTGATTAATGGTTAAGAATTATGAGTTGGCGCCAATGATTAATGTACGGGGAATAGAAGGAATATGCCTAGAGTAGATAGGATAAGATAAGGATATCTCATAGGAGAAATCAGCAAAGGGTACAACTTGTAGTGGTTGACCTTGTACTATAAAAAGACAACCAAATGTTTTTGCCAAGGGTCCAAAAATTTGCATAGTGAATTGAGCAGCCAAGTTCCAACTAAGGTTAACAACACTAGATATCTCACTCCATTTCATATTTTTCATAGATGAGCATGAGTGCTAGTTCTTAGTGATTTATAGTTAGGATTACTTGGTGATGCTTCAACCTCACTTTTCTCCTTCAAGGATTGTAATCTTGTACTAGCACTATTTTATCTATCAATTTACTCTTTCATGTATTCATTTATGTTTCATTTCACCTTCATATATGTGGTTAAGCTCATCATGCGTTAAACCCCTTCTTGTGATTTAGACAAGATGAGGTTATGATACTTTTTGCGTAAGATTTATAAAGTTATAGTTTCACGCTTCTTTCAAACAAATTGTTTTAAGTCAAACTCTTTGAAAGTAAAACTTGATCTATTTTGCTTTTAATGTGATAGTTCTCTGAGACCGAGAGGGTATGGGAATGGGACAAGATTGTTTGATATGAGTTAGTCCCTATGCATAGAGAGGTGAAGGTATCAACAGAAACTAACTTGCATGAATACTATATCTTGGAAGAGCCTTTGAAGTGCTGAGATCTAACTATGACTCTTGTCATACACCAAAGGCTCAGCTAGAATAACACTTTGGTGAGAAATGTTGATGACATAACTAGCAACATTACATGTTAAGATTATGTAATTATACTCTGATCGGACGTCTTCACGTGCTTAACATGAAGGTTGAGTGCACAACACTCCCGGTGGCCACCAGGTTGCCATGAAGCCATAGAAAGTCGTAGCTTTATTGATCGTTGTAAAGCTTTGTCATAACTAAATATTTGTTTAAACCACAGTTTTAACTTTGAGAATTTTTGAGTCTTTTTGACTGTTTTCCCAAACTTTCGACTTTGATTATATCATTGTGACAAATGATTTATTTATTTTCTTGCAAACAAGTTTTCTAATGGAAAGTTATATAGAGCTACGACTTGCCTAACCAAGTTCCCAGTCTCTGTGGGATCAATATCTTTTTATACTATATTTTGGACATTGTATACTTGCACTCGGTCTTCCAATATTGAAATACTCATAGTGTTTTGGGAGACACCAACCTGCCTAACCAGAGTCACCTGATTCAATATGATTTACATGTACAATTTTTTTATATATAAAAACCGAGTTAAACAAGCAAGTCATCTGATTCAGGCAACTGAACCAGTGACTAGTGGTTCGACCAATAAACAATTGAATGGTTGATCACTGGTTCAGTTTTTAAAACATTATTGTATTTCATTAAATGGTAGTGGATGGTTCCTGATAATAAACATTTTTAAAATTTTAATTTTTCAATAAAGACCAGTCTGACCCGAGTCATCCGATTAAATCTGATTTAATTAGGGCTGGAAATGAGTCGAGTCAAACCTGTCTGAGCTCGAGTCGAACCTGTCTGAGCTCGACTCGATTCCATAAGAATTGGTTCGGCTCGAAACTCGACTCGAGTTCAAAACAAACCTTTTTTTTAACTCGAATTCGGCTCGTTTATAGTTCATGAATAACTCGGTTCGACTCGTTAGGTTCAACTCGTTTGCTCGAATTGCATGTTTCAAAAGATATTTTCTTTTCAATTTTTTTTCCAACAATAGATAATACATGTCTTTGACCTTTCTCAAAAAACAAAACTATTAATTTAAATAAAACTATGAAGGAATTATGAAGGATGTTGGTATGAACTCTGAAGTGTCAAGACCACTAGGTAGAAAGGCAGTAGCACGCTACTGTAGCCAGCTCGTGTATACTATATTGTATTCCTCATGTGATGCGGTTATATATATACTCATCCTCTTAATATTTTCAAAACTCCCCGATGTGGGACTATTTTGTGTGCATGTTTATTTAAAAGGTTATATTAAACTTTTGTCCTTCCTCTGTTATTACAATTATTGTTGATTTTTAATAATACCTATGAAAAAAGTACATAATTAATATATATCGAGATATATCGAGCTGGTTCATGAACCAAACGAGTCGAACTATACTCAGCTCAAGTTCAACTCATTTATTTAACGAGCTTAATTTTCAACTCAAGTTCGACTCATTTGGTTCATGAACCAAGTTCAACGAATCAATTATCGAATCGAGTATCGAGTTTTTTTCGAGTTGGTTCGGTTCATTGCCAGCCCTAGATTTAATACATGTACATTTTTTTTATAGAAACTGAATTAAACAACCAGATCGTCCAATAAACCAATGACTCGGTTCCTTGACCGGGTTGATCATCTATTTGGTTTTAAAACATTTTTGTGTTATTTTGTCAAAAAATATTGTTGTATTCCATTAAATGGTTTCTGATAACCAATTAATGTCTACTAGTATAACCAATTTGATACTTATATGAAACTCTAAAAAAACAGTTCAATTCTATTAATTGGTGCACATCATCCTAAGGTACATGATGAATCTTGAGAAACATATGATGAGGTGGCATTTACCATGCACAAAACATGAATTTGTGCACTGTGTATGGTTTGGAAGGACAGGTGGTTGTTGGTGACCTGTTTCATTATAATAGTAATAAAATCCTAAATCATACTTTAATGTTAAATATTAGATGTCTGATTTTGCTCATTCACCTCCCACTTATGCTAAAAACAAATACACCCCTTGCTTTCTTTTCTTTACTGCTAATTTGTTTCTTCCTAAAAGCGTGAAATGCAATGCCTCGCCCCCCACCTTCTTCATACTTCTAGATATGTATTATCACCAACAATTTATTTCTCATATCCATTAACTTCTTTTTTCATCCATCAATTTGTTTAATTTCTTTTCATTCCCTACTTAAGTTTGAAGGTTGGATCATAGTTTGCTTTCCAGATTTGAACTGTCAAACCCTCTTTCTAGTTTCCTTCAACATGAAAAAACAATTCAAATGGTGGGGTCATTATTTTTGTGGTGCTGTAGTGGTGAACTTAAGATCCACGCATGCTTCTTCCCAAAAAGGAAACAAGAGAAAGCTCCTCCCCATGTCAATAGCTTTTGTATTGTATGTTCTACAGTTGCTATGAGAAAAAAAATAAAAAATTATTCCATCTCTTCGACTTTGTCATTTTTGGTTATGGGGTTAGATTTAAATTTCCTTTGATGATTTACACAATTCGAAACCATGAAATGAAGTTAAAGATGGAAAGCAAGTTGTGACAAATTGAACTAAAGTAATTCTAAATAATCCTCTCAAATAATTCTAAATAATCCTGATATTCAAGAAGAGTATTACTGTGTACTGTGGATATTAAGAAAAGGATGTGGTACTGTTGTGGTGGTTTTTCAGATATGAACATTTTCTTGTGGTTGTAGTTTTTCAGATCTAAATTTGAAGGAAGAACAATTGATGAGGACGAAGATTCTTGAAGAACACATGAATACATCATATAAGCTCAAAAACCCATTAATAGGTTTAATCATAAATAATTTATAGGTGGGGTCACTATTTTTTTGTTAGACAAACTACAAAAAGTTAATAACAAATTACCGGTAATAGATCTTAACCATCCAAATATAATAATAATATATCAATGGCTAACATTTGTTTAGAAAGTAATTTGTGTATGGTGCACAAATTTATGTCCTATGCATGCTAAATGCCACCGAAGCACAAATTTGTGCACATGAAACAAAGATCTTTGTAAAACTTTAATAGCTTTTGATATATAATAAAAAAATATGAACGGCTCATTGGCAACTTGCAACACATATTTTGCTTTGTACACGGAAAACAACATATAACCCCACCAAAACATTATTTTATAAATTTTATTTGTGGGCTTTACAAAAGAAATCTGATGGGCCAAGGAAATGAATTGTATTGGGCTTATTATTTTTAACGACACCTAATCCTTTTGCTACAATAATTTATTAAATTGTTAATTTTGTGAGAATTAATTAATTATATAGACTAAACTTCAATAAAATTAATTCATGTTTTAATATAATCTTAGATAAAAAAAAATGTTAATTTACGGAAATGTTAATTGATTTTTAAAAAAAATTTAACAAATTGTTAATTTTCTATCGATCTCGAATGGTATGTGGCGGTGAATTTATGTATGACCAAGTGAGTTAATCTTATGTGGGGTTGAATTTATAATGAAAAATAAATTTATCAAAAATTTAAATAATAAAAAGGAGTCAGTTATATGTCGAAACGTGTCTCATTGCTGACAATTATGCAGCTATCAGCTTTGTCCTTTTGTATACCTATGTTAAAAAAAACTGAAAAGTTGTTTTGTCTTTTAAGTATCCTTTTGCAGCAAGTGCAGAAAAGTTGTGGACTAAGATTTCATAAGTTTATTAAATAGATGTGTTAAAAATTAGAGTTACTTAAAATTATTTTTTTTTTATATGGTTTAAATACATACCCTCATTTCTCAATCTCTCACACCATTTCATCTTTCCTTCTTACATTTTTCTCTTCTCTCAACTTATCCTTTCTCGTTTTAATTGTGCCTATGCCTATTGGAATACGATGTAGTGTCAAATTTCAGCATATAGTTGAACCATTCAACAGTTGGTGGATTGCACCGGTTGATACTCTATCAATAATGCTAAGTTTAAATTATTGAGATTATTTTATTAATGTATTGTAATTTATATTTGTTTAATCAATCTAAATGTTTCCATAAAAGAATAGGAGAAGGTGCACACTTAGATAGTTGGTAATTTGCATTTCGTGGATTTTCATTAGAGAGAATTCCACACAATTTAGCATCTCTCAAGAAAAAAAAGAGCATTGCTATCTAAATTTTTCCATAAAAGAATAGGAGAAGCTGCACACTTAGATAGTTGGTAATTTGCATTTCGTGGATTTTCATTAGAGAGAATTCCGCACAATTTAGCATCTCTCTCAAAAAAAAACATTGCTATTTATCTAGTGAGATTATATCAAGAATAGATCACGAAAAGATTCCAGCCAATTAAATCTCTTATTGGCCAGAAATTTTAAGGAAAGGTGTTAAGGAAATATACCATCGTGAAATTTTCAGAAAACTCTTTGTCGCTATATCTATCAATTCCCAAAACAAAACAAAAAAATTATCATCCAGCAAAATAGTAGATACATGGTCATAAACAAAAATTAGTAGCATAAACTAGAAAGGAAAAGGGTTATAACTTATTACAAATTCAAATGACAATGATTATCTCTAAATACATATATATTTCATTAATTTCAACATGTAGGTGTATTTAGTAAAATAGTCATTCATTAATTTCAATTAAAATATGTTCTTGTATTTTTTAATTTTTTTGGTTTTTTTCCAGCAGGTACAAAACCAACAGTTGGCTTTAAAAGAAGAATTGTGCATGGTACACAAATCTTTGTAGTGTGTATACTAAATGCCACCATGAATAAGAACTAAAATGGACTATAAATTACTCTTGAGAAGCGTGTGATGAATGAAGATTCAAAACTATTTTAATAACCTTCACTAATTTTTACTTAAGCAGGATACAAAATTTATGCTACAAGAAATCGTCAGTCTAAACTAATTTCTACATCTCACCACTGCACCTATCATGACCGCCTATGTTTGAATCAGTTCTACCACAATGAATGAATTCTTCTGACACATTTTTGGAATCATATTCTTGGCATGATGAAAGTGGAGCACAGCAAGAAGAAATGTCGATTCCAGCCACTTCCATAGCATTGCAGACCCATTCAGGAACATCACCTTTTGGGAACTGCAGTATACGAAGATGAAAGAGGGTCTAATAGCTACTAACAAATATCTCAATAAAATGGAAAGAATGATCATGTAAATACACAAAGTTTTTTAATATGAAGAAAAAGACAGTAATTATATCAAATTATTTTTCAATAATGACGTCCTATGTTCACTTTAACAAGGATTTACCAAGCAAAACTAAAGGGCGTAACTAAAAAAGGCTGGAAAAAACAAGTATTGGCAGAAAATCTACCTCTACTTATATTTGGATGGCTTTATTCGAGTACGTGGAATGAGATGGAATTAAGGGGGAATGGGATAAGGCTCTTTTGTTTTGATTATTAAAAAGAATGTCATGGAATGGAATCCAAAGGAATCTACTCCCATCTCATTCCAGCATTTTCCCCTATTTTCATTCCCTCCAATTTGAGGAGAATGGGATGGAATCATTCATTTTTTATAATTATAAATTACCAATTTATCCTTCTTGTTTAATTTGCCGATGTTTTTTTTTTTTTTTTTGAGCAAATAATTTGCCGATGTTCATGGGCAGAGTTAAGAGATATATTAACTATGTCAATTTTTTTAAGCAGAAGTCAATGTGATGGTGCCCAAAATTCAAGGAAGGTTGATGAAATTTCTAAAACATACCATTTGGTGCAGAAAGTCGCATACAAACCTTCAAAAACCAAAAGAATATATGGTTATTGGCATATTAAGAAGCAATAAATTAGTTGAAAGGATAAGTAAGATGAAAGTGGAGAAGATAATAACTGAATATAAAGGTAAAACATACTTTGGGAACCTTTCTTCAACTATTGAAGAGTGGAGATTCCTACTAAGCTGCAAAATTTTAAAGGACGGTAATTTTAGTCATAACATTAGTATGATAACCATATACTTATAATAAATCATTTTATTACATGATATTATTTGTACCTGCATCATATAATATAAATTATGATATGAAAGAAGTTGAGACCCCATGGCATCTTTTGTCACAAGACAATGGATGTAAGCCCTGGTGTAGTTCTTGCAAACCTGTAACAAAAAAAACACTAAACACATGATGGTTTCCACAAAAAGTTTGAAATTTAAAACCAGCCTCTTGTAAACATACCATACAAAGGCAAGTGGGATCAATTGGACGGGTGTCACCAGCCATGTCTCTATTTTTTAGTTTTAACACTCCCTGCAAGAATACTGAAAAAGGTAAGTCTGAAAAGAAATCAATGAAAGCGGGGATATCAAACAATTATTCTAAATTCTCATTATTCCACACGTCAAATATATTAAAATTGGCCCAATGTGCAATTGAAAAATTATAATATCCCAATATGGAGGCAATATCATCATGATTCATCGGATATTTTTTCAGTATTAGCATATACACGAACAATTGCACCTTTTGCAGAAACACCCTACTAGTAGTGCAAATACTAGGAAATATATGCTGGTCGGGTAGATAAAATAGTCATGGATCTATCTATCATATACGCATATGACAACCACACACACAGAGACAGATAATGTTAAAAATTATCAATGAAGAGGTAAAAGATTATCACCTCAGGAACTAGAGCAGTGCCAAAGCGTGCTGTACGAGTAGGATAAACACAGTCATACATGTCAGCCCCCAAAGCACTACAAACAACAATGTCAAGTGGATAACCAACTCCCTGAAAGAAGTACAAGGGAAAGTTACAATATCACTATCACGTTGAAATATTTCAAAAAAAAAAAAATGCTCCTACTCAATAAAGAATTTTGACCATAACATATCGCGGTTTATCCTCTGGCAAAGCAGCAGTGCACTGAGCAACAACTCGCCAAAATGAATTTTTATCTTCACCGCCTGAAAGACCACCAATAGCATAGCTGTGACAAAAGAAAATTATATTTAACTCCCCATCACTACAGAAATAAATAACTGATAATTTGAAGGCAGCTTACTTTTTTAAGTCTATATGAAAAGTTGCATTTTATGTTGGAAGAAAGAAAATTATGCAAGGAAAAGTATTCAAACCTGACCATGCACAAAATTCATGATTTACATTACAAATTATGAGTGGCATATAAGGTTAGTTCATATTTGTGTAAAGCATATAAGAAACCCTTTTATGCACATCTACACCATTTCATTTTAATAGAAAAAACAAATGCGTTCCGTATGTTCTTTATCTTTCCAGGAATTGATGGATGCTGCTAAAAATGTGAGATACAATACCAACAACCAAAATTCTTTTACCATTGACCAGAATGGCAAAATCACCTACTCAAATCAAATGACACCATTGAATAATGTTGAATGTTGTTAAATAGTGGCCACCAATCATGGCAGTACCATAGGTCGCAATCCTCCATAAACCGCCTTGACAAAGAACAATTCTTCTGAGAGGCCATTTAGACCTAAATCTTTTTATATGGTTTCACTTGGTATCTGTTTTAGAGTCTAGAATTGAGCTTGGGTTATTAATGTCACTACAATTCCCTAGAATTACAATAACTCACCCAAGCTATTTCAGTTCTTGGCCAACTCCCTAAAAATTACCAATTCCACAAATAGAATGAAAACATGCTCAACGCTTCGACCTAAATACCCTTCCCGCTTCTTTCAATTTTTTTAGGATTTGTAGCGACATTAATATCCTTCCTTCTTCTTTAGTATTATACACCAAATTTGAGATTAACATCCTTCCCTAGTGACGTTAATATCCCAAGATTTGCAGTGACAATAATTCCAGTATTATTTTTTAAACTTTGACAAAAGAAATTAAATTAAGATAAATATCCCTGACACTTCTATAGTATTATATATAAAAAAAAAAATTAATGTTAAGGTTTATAACTAATTTTATTTTTAAATTTTAATTATATACTATATCCTAGAGTAGAATTGGAATCAAACTTAGAGTTCCAATTCTACGCCATAGTGCAGACGCTTGTGATTGTTCTTGATCTACCTCTATCTTTAATTATTGGGCTATGCTTAATTTGATCACTCTTCTAATTAGGGCTTTTACCGGTCTTCTTCCCTTCCCACCTGTCTGCAAACACCTTCAGATGTAGGATAGATTAAATAATTATAACCATTAGAAGAATTCATCAATTTTTCTCACATTGACAAGAGCAAATAGATATAATAATTCGTTCAAGTCAAGTTTTGGAGGGTTACCATATGAAAAGACAAAGCCAGCCAAACTGTTAGACACAGTCTAGTTAGGCCTTAAAGTACAGCAAAAAAAGGGCAGCTCAGTGCTCTAAAGCTCCCGCATACGCAGGGTCTGAGAAGGGGTCCCACCATTTGGTATATTGTATGCAGCCTTACCTTATTTTCTACACAAGAGACTGTTTACAGGACTTGAACATGTGACCTTTCAGTAACGTGACAATAAAGCACAGCAAAAAAAATAAATTTGGCAACCAAAAACCATGTTATGCTGACATGAATATAGACCTACCCAGGCAAATTGCGCTCCACCAGACCTCTAACACATATATCCCTGGTTACAAAATATTTAATTTATCAGCAAAATAGAATGTCCGAATAAATCAATCATTAACTAATAGAAAACTAAAAATAATGGCGCAACAGATAGCAAGAAGGTTATGTTTTTTGCTGGAACCCACCTCAACTTAGGATCTAAACCACCTTGCACAATACCAAACAAGTTTTGATCATGAGGCCTCTTGTGAGCTGTTTACACAAGGCAACGTTTATTAATATTCGGCATACAACGCAAAACAAGATTATAGAAGCCAATGCTAAAACTAATGTAAAATTCTGTACAAATGAGACCATCCTTAACAGTTCACATCACTAACAAGCAAAGAGAGAAAATGCAATGCATAAGCCATGTAAGAAACTTTTCTAAGTACTTCTCCACATTCTGAATGCAAAGCCTTCAAGGAGAAAACAAATTATTTTCTAGTGCTTGATTAATTTACTTCAACCTTTCTTTCTTCATACAAGGTATTGAATGTGGTACTTATTGTTAGGTGATGTTGTTCATGAATCACAACTAACTTCCAGACCAATATGTTACTGTCCTAATCTTCAACAAAATGGTTGGGTGATTTTTTTTCGTGAAAATTGAACTGTGCATCAAAGTTCATGTCCTAATACTTTGCAACAAAATGAGGTTGCAAAAGGAAAAAAAAATATACACTTATTGGAGGTTGCTGGAGCTTTACTTTTCTGAAATAAAGTACCAAATCATTTGTCTGGTGAAGCAGTTTTAACTGTAACATGTTTAACTAACAGAATGCCCTCCAAAGTTTTAAATTTTCCAATTCATATTTTGAAATAATGTTTTCCTCTTGCTCGTGGTTCCAATGGTTTGACTTTTAAAATCTTTTGCTGCAACTGGTGTCATCTTAGTATGACCATATTTGTCTCTGAATTGATGTTGAATAGCAGAGTTGCAGTACAAACATATAGTATATGTGAGTAATGATGCATGCTGGGCCAGATTCAGCATCACAAAATCACCGTCCAACCCCACCACACTTTGCCTTTTATAGTTTAGAAGAACTTGAGGTCAGAAACTAATTGATGAATAAAACAAACGTAAGTCAACCTGGATTCCAAGACGGCGTCATTTCTTTGCTCAAAATTTGTCTCCAAAAAATATGCATAGTTTTAAATCAACAATCATTCGATTTCCATCTCAATCAGTGTAGTGAGTAGTTTATGCGTTTTCTTTATGAGGAACATCTTGAGGCAGTTTATAGAATACTGAGATATTTGAAGGTCAATCCCGGAAAGGGCTTACTCCCTTTGTCCCAGAGTAAGTGAACCCTGCCAAGTATTGGTGCATTCACCATGATCATAAATGCAGAGTGAAAGATATTGATTTGAATTGGGAGTAATGAATTAGTATTAATTATAGTGTATAATAGGAAAAGGGTAATTAATATTGCATAAAAGTGAAACGAGCCAGTTACTTTGGGACAATTTTGTTTTACAAAAGTGTCACTTATTATGGGACGGAGAGAGTATTTTTTTAAGAAGGCTTCCATTGGGCTTCCATTTAAGTTATATTCTGACAGTAATGTTGTCGTTAGCATAGCTCCCAACCCGATTCAACATTACAGGACCAAGCATATTGAGATTGACGGTCATTCATAAAGGAGAAGTTAGATGTTGGAATCACATGTCTACCATTTGTGACCTCTAATCAAAAGACTGCAGATATTTTAACCAAAAGTTTGGCAAAACCCATCTTTGAGCATGATAGATATCTACGCACCAACTTGAGGGGGTGTTGGAATGTGTACGGTGTGTGTGTGTGTTTCTTTTCTAGAAGGAGCCATATTATTCTTTTAGTCAATGCATTAACTTTCTATTTATTGTTCATTTATTCTTATTTACTAAAATTCTCATTGTGAATTTATTATCATTTATTGTAATCCTCCTTTATAAACAGTCTCTTGATTGATAGTAAAACATAACAGCATTCACTCCATTACTTTCTACAATCACCATAGACTAGAATGCTTACCTGCTATACATCTGTCTATCCATCTAAGTGTTCGGTACATAGCTTCCTCAACTCTTGAACCAGTAGTAGTGGTCTTTATAACATCGTCGAGAGCCATTATGATATCTGCTCCAATTCTATTCTGCACAGTTTATGCCAAAAAATGAAAACAGGTGAATTAGAGAAGCACAACACAAATGTGTGTGTCATTACTCATCAATGGACTTACTTGTATTTGAATTGATTCCTCGGGTGTTAGAAGCATCGGCTTTCCATCTACTGGTGACTGAAATGTGACACCTTCTTCTGTGATATCGGCAAGATGCAAGAGTGAAACCATTTGAAAACCACCAGAGTCAGTAAGCATGGCGCGTGGCCAATTCATAAATTTGTGAAGACCACCAAGTTGGTGGAGAAGCTCAGAAGTAGGTCTCAAGGCCAAATGATAAGTATTTCCAAGTATTATTTGGCAACCAATGTCTTCAAGCTGGCTAGTTGTCAAACCTTTGATTGTTCCTTGAGTGCCCACTGGCATGAATAAAGGCGTTTGGCACACAAAATGAGGAAGTGTCAATCGAGAGGCACGAGCACGTTTGAACTTACCGAGAATCTCAAAACGAAGTGCCATTGCGTCTGTCTGTCCTGTCCTGTCCTAGAAAGGAAGGAAGGAAGCACGAATAGAGTCGAGTCGATAAGCAGAGCAAAAAACAACCAAACGAAACAAAGTCGAGAGAGAGAAAACTTACGAGATGCGGCCGAGGAAAGCTTCAGTAAGGTTGTGCTTCTGCCTGCGTGTGTGCCGGCTGCCACTCCTTATTTGAATTTGCTTTCCTCTTCCCTTTCAACACATGCCTAGGCTAACGCGTTTTTCTAAATAATAATAACGACCGATCGGGCCGTCCAAAAATCTCAATTCAGAAATTTTATAGTTTGCTGTTTAGGCCTCCCGATTTACTCAAAGACCACCTGAAAAGTTCAAAGCTCTGGCTGATAGCTTATATCTAATGTCAGATGACCAATAACTTATACTAATAGCTTGTATATTGATTATTGATGATTTATAGATGATAAACTAATTGAAGTGTTTGATAAATTAACGGTTCATCTAGCTAATAAGTGTAAATGACATAAAAACACATGCATAATTAATAACAAAATTTATATCAATTAATTTTTTTTAAGGAAAATCTATATCAATTAATATTTAAGAATTGATAATTTAATATATCTTTTATATATTATTAAATAAATTTGTATTCACTACTTCTATTTATTTTTTATTTATTTAAGTGTTTATACTTTATAAAAAAATTAATTATGATAATGAAAACTTACTAGAGTACCGTAAAAAATTAATTATAATAATGAACACTTACTGGAGTACTCTTCTCAAAAAACTTACCAGAGTTATTATTATTTTTATTTTAGTGTGCGGGGGAAAATATTTGGGTGTCATTAGCCTTTAGTGCCATTGGCAGGGCCAGCCGGCCATGAGGGGGTGCAAACAGCTTTACTGAGTTGGGTCTCCAATTGGAGGCCCAAATATATTTTTTTATATGCACTCCAAGTAAACTAATATTATATACAAGTAGCGCGATCTTGATATTAGTAATGTGGAAATGGCTTAACGGTATGAGCGTGAATTAATGATGTTTAGGACTTGGGTTTGAAACTCTGAACCCATGTTTTTTCTTAATCATTTTTTCTTCTTTAATTAACTCATTTCATGTTTTTTTTAATTAATTTTTTTTTCCTTTTTTCTTCTTTAATTAACCCAAAACTCATGTTTTTCTTTAATTAATTTTTTTCTTCTTTTTTTCTTTTTTAATTATGTTTTTTTAGTATGAGAGAGCTTTATGATTTGGACATAATTTATCATGGATTTGAGGCTCATCTATTCTCAATCCTCTTTTCAATTCAGGTAAATTGTCCTTAACATATTGGATTATATATTTACAATTAAAAATACAATATAATTTTTTCCTTTCTTATTTTTGTTAGAAGACTTCCTATAATTTTTGGTCCATACTTATCGTATAAAATACTAAAGCGCTAACAACAAATATTATAATTTTTTTAATTGAGAGAACAAACATTATAATTATTCTCTAAAAAATACATTATAAATCTTTTATATTTATCTTTGTACAAATTAAGGAAAAAAATAACCTAGAAGATTGATAAAGATATTCGCTTGAAGTTGTATTTTTATATTATTGATTAGAATATTAATATTTTTTGTGTTAGTTACAATATTGACTTTTTTTTAATAGTTACGAATTGTTATGAAACTATTAGAATAAGAATAAGAAGAACAAGATTAAAGAGAAGAAGAGAGAATAGAGATAGAAGAAAGGGGATTATATTATTCTCTTGGTATATGTAATTAGGTTACATATGAGCTCTATTTATAGAGAAATACAATAATTTGGGGAGCATGCACCAATGACTTAGGGAGCAAACACAATATGGCCCAATAAGCTAATAGTATAATCCAATGACTCAATTGCTATATGGACATCCACTTATAATATTCATAACACTCCCCCTTGGATGTCCATCAATGATATGTCTCATTAAAACCTTACTGGAGAAAAATCCAATGGGGAAAAAATTATAGTGAAGGAAAAAGAGTACCACATCATTTTGTGTCATAATCTGCCTCATCAAAAACCTTACCAAGAAAAGCCAGTGGGATAAAACCATGGTTAACGGAAAAAGAGTGCAGAACACATTTTTGTCTCCCCCTCATAAAAACATCTATATAAGAGATGAAGAAAGTCAAGTAATCTTTTATGCATGTTACTCAAAAACTTTACTTGATGGTGACTTGATAGAAAGATTTTATTTATCTCCATATTCTTCTCTAAATTGACAGCTCTTAGAGATATCTTCATATTGAGCTGTTGAAAGAACCTCCTTTCAAAATTAGAAAACCACAAGTTTTTTGTATGTGTAAAATCATAATCCTTAATAAAGAATATTCTCTGATTCCTTGAATATTTGCATTTACTAATATTGACAAAAACAAAATACCACGATATATATAATAAGTAAAATACATTAGTGTCCTCACTTGACCAATTCAAGTTGTTCATAATTTTCTTGAGGGCATGGTTTTTACTTACGTCAAGTGACATCTCAATCATTCTAGTATATTTATATAACAAATTTTAGAATCTCTTCATGAGTTCTAATAATATTTATACTATTATCATAAAATCGATTACAACAAATTCATTTTCAAATCCTTAAAATGGAGAAATGATGTCATCTTTCCAATAGTTTTGATAACGTGTCTCACACAAATGAAATCCTTCATGAGCCATACAAATATATTGTAGCACATCTTTCATATAATTTGAGCTTTTCACATGCTATCGAACTTGATCAAGTGTGAAAAAGTTCTTGAATTCACGTCGGGTGAATATTTCTTTTAAAACTAAATGGTAGACATTTATTGATTCACTTTCAGTGAACATATCAAACTCTCTATATAAGTATTTTACCATTCTAATTCCTTTTTCGCGCGAAAAATCATATAGATCCATTTAACTTCACACCTTCAAGTGTGTGGACAAAAAGTCCAAAAAAAATGATGATTTACGAAGCAAGTTTGATTTCACTACAATTGTCTCTTTCCATTCTGTAGATATTTTCTTTATCTATAATCTTTAGTCGACTTTAACACATGATCCTCATTATTACTTATCACATATAGCGTTATATTACATGCAAAAGCACGTCAACGTTGACTTCATTTCGGTTCCATGATATTTTATTCATGACATGATTTACCAATATTTTATAAGTTTCAGATATCTGATTAGTTCTTCTGGAACTGAAAAATCATTTATGTCAGAAAACTCTCTTAGAGTTTTTATATCCTCGTTTGGGTTATCTTTCCTTTAAGCTCATTTTCTTATTCAAGGCTTTTTATATTTGGAACCGATTGATCTATCATGTTTCAGGCACGGTTGAGACTCGTTTGCAATATTAGATTATCTGATATGGACATCTATTTCGTTTAGAGCATTAGCAGCTGATATTAGATTTGTTTACCTTTGCAAATGAGTTATATCTTGAGGATCAAAACGAGACAATAATATTTCCTTTCAAAAAAATTATTTGAACTCAGGTTCACAATTTTTAACTGCTTATCATCTCCCCCTAATATTAAGAAAACTAATTCATCAATTGATAATCAGTCTACTGGGCTGTAAACAAGTTGACTCAATACAATTAATGATAGATGGAGATTTATATCAAATATATTTTCCCAATATTCTTTCAAGATTTACCATTGTGCATTATATTGGAGCAATTCTGATATACACAACACATCCAAAAATTCACTTAGATGAGAAATATCAGGTTGTTAACCTTAAACCAATGATAAATTAAGGGGAGGACTTCTGTATAGTAATGTGTTGGCTTGATGCAAACCAATATCTCAACATACAAGATTATTGATTCCCAAAATAGAGTTTATAAGACATGGTCTCATAACCAAAATAAAGTTTATAAGGTATGGTCCGATAACTATCAATCATAGGATTGACTTTAGACATCTAAAGATGGATCTTCAAGTCCATTTTTATGAGCATATGCTACCAGTTGTTCCATATCAATTTCAATTGACGAATGATACTTATCAAATGCTTTCTGAAAAGTTTAGAAAATAAACTCTTAGTCAAATTTGTTGACATAATAATCTCATAAACTTCTGGTTGTGAATATACATGTGACCATTTAGTTGATGTATCGATTCAAATCATATAATATTCAAGTGATTCACATGATCTATGTATTAATACCTTATATAAGTGAGAGACTCATTCATTTAAATTGTCAACTTTCTCTGGAAACTAGTTACACACAATAGTTACTAGATTGAGGAATCTTACGGCTCTTCAATATATTTTCATTTTTTTTTCAACTAGTTTCTGCATCATAATAGATCTGGGATAACCCAACCGGTCTTGCCAACGATAAATTTAATATATTTTGTAAACTTCTGGTTTCCAATAATATGTGCTTCCATTGCACAAATAATATAATATGTAAACTTCGGGTTTACAATAATATGTGCTTCCATTGCACTAATATAAGTGTAAATAGAAAAATTCAGTACACTTATTTTCTTGAGAGTATGTCTCGTAATATAGAGATATTTAACAATTTAGATGGATATTTTAAATCTCAATAAAATTTTATGAAAATGTAATCTCATTGTGTAACTTTGTTCCTCCATGTAACAATAAATTAGCTCTTCTGGAGCCTTCAATAATTAATTTATTTTGAAGTGCAATGTTAACATTGATTATGAAAAATACTATCGATTCCCCAAAATGCATGATTGAAACCACATTATTGTAGAAAATTTAATAACAATAAAATCCAACTATCATAACCGTGATTCAATTTCAAATGAAATAATATATATATATATATATATATATCCATGTCAATATTGATTCACTACATGTGAATATGAATCTTTAACCATTTATTATAGAATCAATATTTCTCCAAATTAAAGAATCAAAACTTTGTTTAATGTACTATCAAATTGAATCACAAAAGTTGAGATTCATTATTAAAATACAATAAATCTTCCACAAATATATATCATAACCAAATATATAGCATTTATTTATTTTTATTATAACTAAATACAAAAATTATACACCAAATTTATGTGAATCAATTTTAATTTCAAAGTAGAAATTAAAAGGTTGGTTATAAAAGTTTTGCCAAATAAAAATATATTTTCACAACAAATCAATTCACTTGAATCAAATTCAATTCAAATCTTTATTTTCTAACAACATATTTTGTGATTGTTGTTACAATGATCAAATAATCATACTTAAAAAAAAATCAAAATAAATATTTGTATACATGACATTCATGTGCACATCGATAATGGATTTTAAACAAGTTTAAATCAAAATCCATAAAAAATTTCCAAATTACATGAAAGCACAACCATAAAAATAAAATACTTATTTGTCATCAAAAGAAAGCACAAATATTGATCATAACAAATTGATGTACATATCTCCTTATACGAAACTTCGGTTTTTCGAAAGTATAGAAAATTTTCTACACTGATTTTTTTTTTTTGGCCTACTATAATTTAGAAAAGAGTTTATATGAGCCGAAATTCAAGAACTTAAAACAAGATAATTTAGGTGTCAAACACGATTTTGATGGTTGAGAAATTGAAATTTCCAAATATCATGGATCCAAATTTTCCACTATAAAATCAATTCACTTCTAAAAAAATGATTTTACCCAACTATTCTTCGCAACAACAAAATTTGTGACAAATAATTAAAACAAAATAAATGATTTTAATTAGAGTCTACCATTCAAATTGACGTTTGATCCGTAACAAATATCGACCGTAAAGTTATAAAAAATTGAATTAGTTTCTTATTTTGGAAAAGTAAAAATATATAGAAATTAGAAAATAATTTTTGGATCAAATCTCCAAATAAAAGATAATTGATATAATTTGAATCCTTAATTTTAGGAAGAAAAGGTGGACCTTTAATATTATATTTGAAACAAACTTAAACGGAAAGATATGTTTCAAATCAATTTTAATAATATATATATATATATATATATATTTTAACTTAGATCCAAATAAAAACTAGTTGGTTTATTTTAAACCCAACAAAACTAGTTTCAGCAAATTTTTTGGAAACAATCCACAGTTAAAAGAAACAATCTCAATCAAATAGAGATTTGTTTCAGAATTAAACCAAAAGATCAAATAATAATTAAATCAAGGGATAATTTCAACTGAATCGTAAATCAATAACACATGGAAATCTGGTGAAAAAAATACACACCAATTCACAAAAGAAAAATGAGTTTTTTTTTATGTTCTTCAGGAACTACTCACAATCAAATCAATTATTTGTGCAATCCATGCATCACTATTGAATTCTTCAGGAATTCATGAAGAATAAAATTGGTTGATTTTTAAGTTTTTCAAAAACTATATAACAGATCTAATATGTTATTTGTATGATCCTTCGTGGATGTATCACTACTGAATTCTTGAGGAATTTATGGAGAATAAATTAAAGCCAAGTTGTTTAAGTTCTCCAGGAACTATACAACAAATTTAAACAGTAAGATTAATTTTCTAAATCATCCTTCAGGGATGTAACTCTTTTGATTAATTCATCCAGAATTCACAAAAAAATATTGAGTTCTTCCGGAACTACACTTTTGAATTCTTCAGGAATTCATATAGAATAATATTGAATTCTTCAAGAACTACATAATAGATCTCTTTTATTTTATAATATGAGATTAATCCTTGTACAATACTTCAGAAATGCATATGGAATAAATAAACACAATAATATAATATAATTCACATAATAGTGGTTTAACGTATCTATAAGAAACTAATTCCAATTGATGGAATTGTAATAATATAGTCTATAATCATCGATACAAAAATTAAAACTTATTTGCATAAAAATATATTAAAAAGAATTACATGCCTCAGTTGGTCAGAGTCTCGTGCAGATAACGTGTTATGAAACTATTAGAATAAGAACAAGAAGAACAAGATTAAAGAGAAGAAGAGAGAATAGAGATAGAAGAAATAAGATTATATTATTCTCTTGGTATATGTAATTAGGTTACATATGAGCTCTATTTATAGAGAAATACAATGATTTGGGGAGTAAGCACCAATGACTTAGGGAGCAAGCACAATATGGTTCAATAAGCTAATAGTATGACTCTGTAATCCAATTGCTATATGGACATCCATTTATAATATTCATAACACGGATCTTATTTTCAATTTAAATCGATAATTGCTCTTTTTAAAAAAATTATATTTTTATTTGATTAGAAGCCTATTTTTAAATGAGAGTTGAGCCTCCAAATACATAGGAACAACTCTGGCCATTGGTACCATTAGTTCATTTTAGATGAGAGAGAATGATAAATAAATGATTAAAATAAATTATTTTGATGAGAAAGAATGAGTAATTAAAAGAGATATAAGAACAATAGTGCCAATGATACCAAAAGTCAATGACACTCAAGTAATATCCCTGTGTGTATGTATATATACACTTATTAAAGTTTTAGGGGTATCAACACTTATTTTAGGGATCTACACTTATTATTATATGCCAAAAATCTATATGGATATGTGAATATTAACATCGGCGGACAGTACCCCTAAAAATAAAACAATGGCCGACAATATTATCGTAAAAAAAAAAATTAATTGCAATTTTAATCCCCTCATTTAATCAATTAATGAATTTCGCTCCCCTGATTTTTAAATCTTCGTTTTTGATCCCTTAATTTTTCCAATTTTTAAAATTGAATCAAACATTTCAATCCACGATGAGGCACAATTTTAGATGGGTGGCACCAAATTTACAACACAAATAGACTGCTACATCATATTAAACTTAAAATTATAGATATTTTATCAAATAACTATTTTTAAATTCTAAATACTAAATGGTGTTATTTATGTAAACTATCAATTTAACAAAATTTATAAAATTGGCTAACTTTTTCTCATAAAATGCAGCAATCCCGAATATTTCTCTTCACTAATGGCTTTTCATTTCTATCATGTTGTGTCATCGTTTGTATATATCTATTGTTTCTCTAGACTTTTTTTTGACAAGTTGTTGTACACTTATTTAATACATTTACAAACAGAATACCCTAATTTCCATGCAAACTCGGCTACCTTAATTTTCATGCAAACTCGGCTATATATAGCAAACCCTAAACCGTGTTTCTCTATAAAAAAAAAAAACCTAAACCGTGACAAATTACACAGACAGACAACAGAAGAATCATATCCTTATTTACTAATTTTATTAGGTCTGCAACAGCTTAACCTAATAATTTCCCTCTAAAATGCTGCATTAGGTTAGCAATAATTTAACCTAACAAATTTCATCTAAAATGCAGCGCACCACTTTAATCTATCAAATTCCCTCTAAAATGCAGCAATCGCTAATATTTCTCATCACTGATGAGCTTTTCATTCCTATCATGTTGTGTCATCATTTGTGTGTATATATATATTGTTTCTCTAGACTTTTTTTTGACAAGTTGTTGTACACTTATTTAATACGTATACAAACAGAATAACCTAATTTCCATGCAAACTCGGCTATATATGGCAAACCCTAAACCGTGTTTCTCTATAAAAAAAAACTAAACTGTGGCAAATTACACAGATAACAGAAGAATCATATCCTTATTTACTAATTTTATTAGGTCTGCAACAACTTAACCTAATAATTTCCCTCTAAAATGCTGCATTAGGTTAGCAACAATTTAACCTAACAAATTTCATCTAAAATGCAGCGCACCAATTTAACCTATCAAATTCCCTCTAAAATGCAGCAATTGCTAATATTTCTCATCACTGATGAGCTTTTCATTCTTATCATGTTGTGTAATCGTTTGTATATATCTATTGTTTCTCTAGACTTTTTTTTTGGACAACTTGTATATGTAACACCTCGTATTCCCAACAATGTAAATCATACATGTAAATCAGAGTATTACAACGTATACGGAATGCTACACTTCGTAAAATACTTAAATAATAGTGTAAAATTTTCTATTAATAAAGTAAACAACAACTGATAACATTTTTAATAATCTCGCAGCGGAAATAATATTCATAAATCTTTTCAACCAAAATATGGCTCTAAGACCTCAACGTGTTCAGCATTAATACAAAATCCAACTAAATTATTTCAACATGAAATCTCAAGAAAAATACGTAACAAGGACAACGCGACAATAAAACCCTCCCCGTTACGTATCAGAGCATCCTAAAGACCATGAGGGAGTCGACTCACAACTGCAGCTAGTCCTGAGTATCTGCACTTGCCCACAAGGCGGCAATTTCAACAGAAGGGGTGAGATACATATTCAATAATAATAAGAATATAATTCATTGAAATAAATTAACAACTTAAAACATCATAAAAAACAACATAGTATTCCATCATTTTAACTACACAACTTTCAATGCATCTCATTACATTTATCACAACTCGACAACACGACAATGCTTCGACAACTTAGACAACACGACTCCAACTTAAACAACTTAGACAACTTGACTATGCAGCATGCATGTGGTACCAATCAGGGCATCAAGCCCCCAACAAATTGAGCGTAGGCTCACAGGGCATCAAGCCCCCAACGGGTTTGAGCATAAGCTCACAGGGCATCAAGCCCCCAACATTTAGAGCATAGGCTCTCAGGGCATCAAGCCCCCAACTTAAATGCATATGTGGACTCTGTAAAATGCCACAACAACCAGCAACTTAATCAACTTAGGCAACTTCTTACAACTCATATGACCTTGACACGACGACAAGGACTCTACATCACAACATCTTAATTCATCATACAACTTCATAAATTCATATAAAATTATTCACAAGAAGTTTTTGTGTCAAACCAAAGCCATTAGAAATCTAAAATCCTTATCTACAACTTTTGTGTTTACAC
>Ga0315914_1001821_pt1 | contig 32429 bp, 15 predicted proteins | sample MpolenodulesMG_FD_203920 | JGI IMG/M metagenome (GOLD analysis project Ga0315914, IMG submission 203920) | Medicago polymorpha root nodule microbial communities from Los Angeles, California, United States - elongated nodules | ecosystem: Host-associated > Plants > Roots > Nodule | place: USA...
TTCTATCATGTGCAAATTTGCACATGTTAAGAAGTTACAAACCCATATATATATATATATATATATTAATAAAATTTATTTTAAATATGGATATATAAAGCATTGTGGAGGTCAGTAGGGGCTAAAAGTTTTTTCTACAAAATAAATAATTATATAGTCCAACAGTAGCTAAAGGGGTGAATCATTCCTAAATCATTTCACTTTACTTTCATTCTTTTTTCTTCTATACATTCTTAACATTACAGTCCTTCATGTCCTTAAAATTTGAAATGAACTAGTAGAGTTATTTGATATTTATCAACCATATACTAATTTAAATTACACCATTTACAATTTCTTAAGTCAAACCCTAGGAGCGCGGTGGCAGTAATAAATTAGGTAGGAGATCATTTCTTAATTTATATTTTAAATTAGTGTTTTAAATCATTGATTGCATGTTTATTCCATTGATCTTGTTGTCGAGTTATAGAGTATGAAAATAAAAAAATATTTCAGGAGAAGGAAAATCAATCTTTAGGGTCCGGGATGTCGTTGTATGACGCAATTACATGATTGTCAATTTCTTAACACCAAAGCCTTAGGAACGTGGTGATGGTAATAAATTAGGTGTGAGGTCCTTTCTTCATCTATATATCAAGTTAATTTTTTAAATATTTGATTTCATGTTTTTCTATTGGCTTATGAAATTAACTATTTTGTTGAATTCTAGAATGTAAAAATAAAGAAGTATTCCAAGAGGAGTAAAATCAACCTTTGGGGTCGAAGATATCTCGATGAATCACACAATTACGTCGTTTAAAATTTCATAACATCAAAACTCTAGGAGCACGATGATGGTAATAAATGATGAGTTCGGGTATGCTCCATTTACTCAATGCTCCATTTAGGGTTTGGATGTAAGACATGTGGCAAAAAAAAAATCAAGGGTGGAGATTTAAAATGAAAAAAAGTATTTTGTTTAATAAAAAAATAAAGAATTCAATATCTTTTCCCTTAATCACGTTCCATCTTCCCTTCTTTTGTGTTCTACAGCAATCTCATCACCCTCCCCAATTCCTCTCATGGCTATTTCCATCACAAAACAATCTGGTGACGTCTCATCCCCTTGTGTCTTCCTTTGTTATAGATATTCATATTTTTTCTAGCATATGTTCAAACATAATATACAAAAAATGAATTTCACAACAAGTATCATAAGCTTATCTTTTGAACAAATGTTTCTTATCATCAAAATATAATGTATTAGGTCTTTTTTCTTCCTATTGTTCTCCCTTTTTGATAATTTGAAAATATTAATAGATAAAATTAATCTTAAGAAAAGAAGGAGGAATAATACAAATAAATCATTAAGACTTTAATGTATCGTACATTTTATTCATTCATAGTTAATGTGATATTAAACACTCACACCTGAGCCCCCAAAAAAAACACTTCCTACGTATATGTTTCAAACGCTAAGATAATGGTTAGACTTGGACATCCTATGCCAACATTTTTCCATTACATTTTTCAAATTTTTTTGTTTAGTTTGAGAAATATATTCCATTTTGTATGAGTTGACTTCCTCTTAATTTTTCATAAGAAATATAGGATTCTATTTATAAATTTATAAAATATATTCAAGCAAAATATTGGTGGGATCCAATGATTAAAAATAAAAATATTTTGAATTTTAGTTCCTCTAACTTCTCATTTGTTTTTATCTTCTTTTTTTTTTTTTTTTGAGAAATGAAGATGATTTTGACCATTTTTTTTTTGTAAATGTAACAATCTAAAATAATATTTAATATACATGTGAAGACTACATGAGTATAAGTTTATGTTTATGTGTGTGTCTATATAATAGTATCCAAATTTTATGCATATTCATTAATGATCTTTTTGTTTTAACAATTTAACTCACTTAATCATAGGGCTAGCAAATATCTATTACTAGCAATCTATTTTACAGACGTTTGAAAAAGTAACCCATCCATATGTCAAGTGTCAGCTTGATCATTCTTTTTATTGATGTAAATCATAATCAAATTATAAATAAGTGTAGGCATACATAGTTGAAACCAACCAAAAATAAAAATTCCAAATAGAACACAATCAAAATCATATAATAAATAGGCAAAATTAGTTTCATTCAACTGATGAAAGAAAAATAATCTATGCACAGTAAGAGTTATTGTTGATATACAAGTGATATTAAAGTTTAAAGGTTTCATAAAAATAAAATTCCAAGATCTAATTAAAGAGATTAGGAATTCATAAGATTAAACAAAATCTAAAAAAATATACAAAGAGTCTATTTATACTAGCATGTTTGCTATTGAAACTTCATAAGAGTTTATTTTGAAATGTTTGGTGATTAGATGTACTGTGAACTTTCATATTTTATGGGTTTGGGATTGACTAAATATGTTGTTGTCTCCTAGTTAAATAATTCGTCGACATAATATGTACGAAATATTGTAGTTGGAAATTTTAAAATAACTTATACTATGACTCTTCACTTATTAATGATAACTTTGCTCATTCAAAAACAAAAATTGTCTCAATCGCATAGCTTGTAATTAGAGAAATTCTTACATGGGCACAAATCGAAATCAAATATATTTGGGCCCACACACAAAATGTAAAAAATTAAAAAAATAATTATTTAGTCACATCATTTAAATCTATTATCTTTTAATTTCTTTCATTGGTGAATGTGTGCTCAAATAAAATTAATTTGGAGTTGTGTCCAAGTTAGAATTTTTCCTTGTAATTATTGTCATTATTTTAATTTATATAGTTATATCATAAATGATCATCTAGCATTTTTAGCAATGAAACTTGACATATCAAAAGCATTTGACACTTTAGATTTGAGCTTTCTTCTCAAAGTCCTTCATCAGTTTGGTTTTAATCAGAAATTTTGTTCTTGGATCGAAAGCATTCTCGAATCTGCTAATTTATCGGTTTCTATCAATGGAGCTCATAATGGTTACTTTAAATGCCAAAGAGGGGTCAGACAAGGTGACCCTCTTTCTCGCCTTTTGTTTTGTATTGCTAAAGATGTGTTGAGTAGGGGAATTCAATTAACTTTCAATAAGAATTAGAGAAGAGTTCAAATCGAAAGGTTTTGTATTTTGTTTTAAAAGAAAATATAATAATAAAAAGCGCCTTGAGATTATTGGTTCGTCATGGTGACAAATCTTTCACAAACCAAACCATAAACCTAGAACTTTATGTTGGACCTATTTTCTAAAGACAAGTTTCTCTTTAGCCTATCACATCTACTTTCGGTTTCAGTGAGTGTGTTTCTCTAGCAACCACACCTATTCTCATGGTTGATTGTTATTGAAATCCTTGAAGAACAAAACTTTATTGTCTCAAGGTTTGCTAAACTATTCTCATGTTTCGCAATCCTTGTCTAATTTCATTTGTTCCAATATCAAAACTTCTTCTTTCGATGCTTCGCTTTGATATTTGTGATTATGAATTAATAAGTACTAACCCTCCACTGACGCTTTATGAATTTGATACTTGTTAATTCATTATAAAAACGGTGAAATTTGATTAGAATAGATTTACATAAAATTAGGGTTCGAGGCTTGGTTTGATAGCGGTTAAGTCATTAGACTCATCCACCAATCCCAAGAGAAGAAGAGTCTACTCACTTATGTTCATTGTAGACATAGAAGAGAAGAAGAAGAAGAAGAAGAACATAAAATAACAATAAAATAAAGGTGAACTTTTATTCAAAGAAATAATTGTCACTTATTATTTCCAAGAACAAAAGATGATTGAATATGTTTGCTAGCTACTCTATTTATAGTCTACAACTACTTAAGCCCCCAAGAAATACATCAATAGAGTGTTCCACAAGAAACTACGGACTTTAGGTCAGAAATAAACTAAATAGGCAGCTTGTCGGAGAAGCAAAAGGAGTGTTGTGGTAGTGGCTTCATATTTTTGTACCAAATCTTCATACTTTTGGCCCGAATTAGGTTAAAATCTCCTTTCTTTTGCTCCAAGACTCAATCTTTCAAATATTTGTTCCTCAAATTTAATAATTTGCAATTGAAGTAAAATAATTCTAAAAAGGAAATAAAAACATATAAAATCTAAATAAAACAGACTCAAATCATATAAAAAAAACACTAATTAATGACTCATCAATCATTCCTTTACAAAAAAAGCCAGATAAAATGATTTGGCTAAATTCCAGTAAAGGGGATTTGACTCTCAAAGATGCTTATCAATACAAAGCTCCTCTTGGTCAAAACTTTTTGGTTCCTTGGAGCATAAGGAACATATGGGGTAATTGCTTACTCAAAACCAGTCAAATGAACTTTATAGTTAGTCATATTTATAGGGAAGAAAACACTTGTGCTGATTTGCTTGCTAACATTGGTTTAACAATCAATGACACAATGTGGTGGGACAATGTACCAAATGCGATTAAGTTTGACTTGGTTAGAAACGAGTTAGGTCTTCCTAACTATAGGTTTGTGAATATCTAAGGATTGGCTTTGGTAGAGTCCTCAAATCCTTATCTTGTACTTCTCTTTCTTTAATATAATTAAAAAAAATAATAATCATCTAGCATTTTTAATTCTCTAAAATGATCATTTTTGTAAGTTAACTTTTCCTTTTTTTTTTTTGACAAGAAGTTAACTCTTCCTTTTTCTCGACTAAATCAAATTTTTGTATAATGCTAATATATTTGAAAAAAGCGCAATTGTTTTCATAAATTTCAGACCGAAACAAACACAGTGAAGTAAAACGACAAACCCTTCTTCGTTTCGGAACTTCTTCACTCTTCAAACGTGTAAGTTTTCTATAACACTGATTTTAGCTCATTGTGTTGTTTGATTTTCAATTTGATTTTATTGAACTAAATGTTAGGTTTTGATTTTTTGTATTGAGGTTTATTGATTTGTGTGATTTTTTAGCTCAGCTTTAAATTGAACTATGCTTTTAAAAATCGATCTTAGAGTTAAGTTCATTGCGTTGGATATGATCGAGTTTGAGTTGATTGAATTTAATGTTAGTTTTTCTTTTCATAAAAATGTAATTTTTTGTTGTGGGGTATATTTATTTGAGTGATTTTTGAAGATTATTTTAAGATTGAACTATGCCATAGAAGATGTTGTGTATTTGAAGTTGAATTGGTGCTTGTACGTTTCTGATAATTTAGGAAAAATAATCATTATATGACAAATGGTAGCCGGTAAAACCCTTATTTTTGTTTGTTACTAGCGGCCTGTTTGGATAAACAGCTTATTTGCAGCTTATAACACAAGTGCTTATCATGATAAGCGCTTATGTATAAGCTTGCATAAGTTATTTTTCTAGCAACAACAACAACCAAGCCAAACCCAACAAGCTATTTTTTCTAGCAAAAGATAAAATAACATTATATTATTTTTATATATGTTATACATTGTGTTTATAAGCTATATTGGAAAACTTATGAAAATAAGTTGAAAAAAGCTTATGGAAAATGTTATTAGCTGTTTTCATAAGTTTTCCCAAACGGTCACGCAAAACTTATGCACTAGATAAGCTCAAATAAGGCAATCCAAACAAACCCTAGATCAAATTCATAGGATCCCACCAAATAGAGTGGGACTTGATGATTTGTTGGATCTAAGGTGAATTTTAGATGATAAGCAGTAAGTACAAGTAATCGAGAATGCATTGTTAAAATTCTCTATTTATTAGCTTCTCTAGATATGCTTTTGAAAGAATAAGAAAAAAATATTATCAGTGAAAAGTTGTGGTTGCTATTATGTGATTGTGTTTGGTTATATAGGGGCAAAAATTGATTTTGATTGAAATGATTTCGTATAATTGATTTTAGTTAAAGGTGAGTTTAAGATAAAAATGTTTTTATGTTTTGGTCATGTTCTCTAGCCCCTGCTATAGCGGGAAGGTGTAATGACACTAAAATGACAGCAGAATTGCGTTATTGTTTTATTGAACCATCAGCAATGATGAATGATCAACTCCCAATGTATTAATTAGGAGGAATAGAAACCCAACTACAATGTAGAGAGTGTAGGGGAAGAAGGAGATAAGGTTCTAGGTATAAGAATGAGCAGGGGATAAAAGATTCCAGATTCAGAGGGAGGAGGTTTACCTCACGCATATTCCACACACATTCGGCTATATAGTCTCAAACTCGTTCGTTGATGTGCACCTCTCCTCACTGCCCTTGTGTGTATTGTTAAATAGTTTTATTGTATATGTAAAACGAAAATAAATGTTTTTCTGTGTCTAGAACAGTACCAACTTGTTGACTTGGGTTTTTTAACTGATATCATAACAAAGGACTTTACATTGTATTCTCTCTTAACACAATACTTCTATGTTATTCAGGGTTATTATTTAGGAATCCTCGTTTTTGTGTTGCTTCCTATGCATGACTAAATGGCGCCTCGTTCATGTTGTACACAATGATTTAATTAAAAAAAAAAAGTGGTATGTAACCACAATACTGAAGTTTTAGATGTTTCTTTATAATCACTGTGTCCATATTTGTCATGCATCAGCTATATTTATCCAGAAAAAAAAACGTGATTTGAAGAATCATAGTGTACCTGCAGTTGCCATTATGCATAAATAGATTGATATAAGTCTATTTATTCTGTTGACCGCGCGGCATCTCGAGAAAAAAATTGGGAAAAAGATAAATAAATTGAGCCTTGAGACTGAGCTATCGTAAGTCATAACTTATTCGGTTGACCTTGTCAATATTCAGAATTCTATTATCTTATGCTTTGTTGCAGGTCTGTCGTCATTTTTTATATTCCATTTCATGGTAGAATACTAGTCATTGGCCTCATGTTTTGTATTACATTTTTGATAATTCTGTATTGGCAGGAGTAAAATTGTCAATCAGAGCCGACAAGGATAGGAAGATCAAATTCTGTTGCGTTCAGTCTAATGCTGCTAAGCCCTATTTCCTTCAATCTCATCATCTTTAAACAAATCTCAGTGTAAGATAACCCAATAACAAATCTCAGTCTAATTGAGTTGCGCGCAACTTATTTCCAGCTTACTTAGACCAGAAAATGTCATTCCATTGTTCTTCGCCTTTCCCCTTTCATAAGTAAGCATTTTATTTCAATTTCCTTCTTCTCAAATCACACACCCACGTGTGTGTGTGTCACCGTGAACACTCTTTCTACATCCTTCCATTTTCTCCCACTATTCATCTTCCTTTCATGCTTCAATCTAAAGCATACCCACAAATTTCCACTCATCAAAACCACAAAATTTCAATTTTTTCATCAATTTAGTTTCCGGGTTCTTTCAATCATGGCTTGGTATAGAAGAGGAAAGCTTGTTCTTGATGGTTTTCATACCATGACTTCTAGGGTTTCATCTCAAAATCCAAATTTTCAACCTAGTAACAGAATTTTGCAATCTGGGTATTTCAATCTGGGTAACAAAAGTGCTAGCTTTAATGGGTTTTCTTCGTTTTCTTCAATTTTTCAACCTAGTAACCGAATTTTGCAGTCTGGGTATTTGTATTTGGGTTCCAAAGATGCTAGCTTTAATGTGTTTTCTTCATTTTCTTCAATTTCTAAGAGATTAGGAAAAATGGGTTGTGAAAATAATAAGAATATTAGGGTTGGTTCTCAAGGTTGTAACTTTAATGGGTTTTCTTCGTTTACTTCGATTTCTAAGATATTAGACAAAAGGGGTTTTGAGATTAATAAGAATATTGGGCTGGGTTGTAAAGTTGTTAGCTTTAATGGGTTTTCGTCGTTTTCGAAGAATTTCAAGAGATTAGACAAAAGGGGTTTTGAAGTTAATACGAATTTTAGGAGACTATACTATGTGGATCCTCAAAATGTGCGGCATTTTAAGCCAAGAGGGCCAAAGAATTGGTTTCAGAATCCTAGGCATGTTATGATTGGTATAGTGGTTGGTTCTGGTGTTTTTATAACTGTGTATTTTGGGAATATGGAAACTGTTCCTTATACGAAGCGAACACATTTGATTTTGATGCCGAAAGAGATGGAGAAGAAGATTGGGGAGAGAGAGTTTGAGAAGATGAAGGCAGGTTTTAAGGGGAAGCTGTTGCCTGCAATGCACCCTGAAAGTGTAAGAGTGAGGATGATCGCGAATGATATTATTGAAGCTTTGAAGAGAGGGTTGAGTAAGGAGAATGTGTGGAGTGATATAGATTATGCTTCAGAAAATACTGTGTTTGGTGAAGAAAAGGGGAAGGAGACAATTAGTGCATTGACTGAAAATGGAGGGAATGTTGAAGGGAATTGGCATCGGGAAGATGAGATTCTTGATGATAAATGGGTTCAGAAGAGTAGAAAAAAGGGTCAGGAGCGAGGGTCGCAACCTAATACGTCACATTTGGATGGGTTGAATTGGGAGATTTTGGTGGTGAATGATCCTATGGTTAATGCCTTTTGCTTACCTGGTGGGAAGATAGTTGTGTTTACGGGTTTGCTCGAACATTTTAGAAGTGATGCTGAGATAGCAACTATTATTGGACATGAGGTATTTGTTTGATTCGTTTAACTTATTAGGCTTGTTTGGATTAACTTATTTGAACTTATATACCTGCTAAGCACTTCTGAGACTGTTAAAGAGATATTATGGAACACAATATATGACATGTCTAAAAGCTTTTTTCTATTTATGATAAATGTTTATAGCTTATATGCAAACAAATTGACTTTATTTTATCTTTTGTTATAGAAATAGCTTATACTTCAGCGCTTGTATGATATAGGCTTATGCTAAAAGCGCTTACTTAAGCTATTTATGCAAACAAGGCAATTGTTTTTGCAGTTTAACATGTTTAGGAGACATAAAGTCTAACACTTTGCTGCTTGGTAATTAGGTTGGACATGCTGTGGCCAGACACAGTGCTGAGGGGATGACAAAGAATATGTGGGTTTTAATTCTAAACTTCATACTTTATCAATTCGTCACACCTGATATTGTCAACACTATGTCATCACTTCTCTTACGGCTTCCTTTCTCCAGAAGGTAATCATTCCTCCGTTGTCTCTCTTTATAACCAATTGAATTTTTGTACTGTTCTTTAATAATAGTAGACTCATTTCATTGATTCATAGGTAATGTTTGTTAGACAGGTTAGAATAGGAGTACACATCAAATATTAAGAGAAGTGAAAAACATGAAATTAGGGAAAAGATTTATAAATTTTACTTGAATTAGTGGAACTAGAGGTATTAGAATAGATTGTTCTGTTTTGTTTTGTTCATATGCAAAATGCTACCGTATACGTTTAGTCATGTAGCAATGTTGTTTTTGGCCTTCACAATGAATTCTTCTGTTTAGTGTTGTTTGCTCTCTCATTCTGTTCAGTGTTGGTAATCAATTACTGTTCATTTTGTTCGACTTTATTATGCAATATGAAATTGGAATTTTTATGTTAGTTGGTGTTTTATTATGTATGTGTCATTTGCAGTTTTTTTAAAGTCATTTTTTTGTATCCAGACTCTTACAAGTTTACGAGTCAATTTTGTGTAGACTCTCGAGTCTGAAAACATTGATCTTGTGTGCTTATATTTATGTTATGTGTGAAATTTAATTTGAGCATTATGTCACGTTATAATTTGAATAGTTTGAGTTTCTCTTATTTTACAAGAGAGGAAGATAAGAAAAACAGAAACAAATTTATGGCTGGACTCTGATAAGAGTCCCACAGTGGATAAGATATGACATGATAAAGCGTTTATAAGTAGGAGGCATCCCTCACCTAACAAGCCGGTTTTGTAGGGTTAAGTTAGCTCCAACTAACTTTTAAGATGATATTAGAGCCTTTCCAACATCTGCTCGAGCCACTCAAATCACGCTCTAGATGTCAATACTAAATACTAAACAGAAACCCAAACTAGACGGCTTTAGCAAATGAGAGTGATAAATAGATATTATAAGAGCAGATAGTTGCTACTTTGTACACAGCTAATGTGATGATGTTAGTCTAAATCAAGATTTTATTTAGAAACGAAAAAGAGAGTCAAAATCGTAAATTGTTGAGGGATCGTAACACAGATTTTGGTAAAATCCAAAGTAGCAACTTCAACAACCAAGCTTTTCTACTGAAATAAGTATTGTCGCTCTTTGCCACTACCTTTATGATCTCCCTGCTAGCCCACCGATCTTTATGACCTCCCTGCTAGCGGAAGTTGTTTCTTGTTATTCAGCCTCGACAGTATAAATCACAGTGCCCTTTTTAAGCTGGGTCACGTGGGATACTAGATGAACCTTCGAAATAGGAAGTAACTTCAATTTGTAGGTGACATTCCCATACCTGCGAGTTTTTTTTGTAAATTATACAAAGTGTTGCCAAATATCGGCCATGTCAATATTTTTCCTTTCTGCCATGGTTTGTCATCCTTAATCCATTAGTCATTACACTGACTCTACAAGCAACAACTAAAATGTACTTTCTGCCCATATGTACATTTTTTGAGTTGGTCACGAAACATTTCTTCCTTAGTACTTGAGAGAAATTTATACTACGTGTTTCCTATCCTTCATTTGTAAAAGAATGCCATAAAAAAAATAAAAAATACCATGACCAACCTCTAAATATGAATTGGAATTTTGATTTATCGTATATTGGAAAGTTGTAGAAGCATTCATTAGCCCAAATGGCATAACCTAGCACGTGTAATGCCCTCTCCTTAAAAACTTATCATTGTTATTGATCCCTTTGAGTTGCACTGTTTTACCTGATGCGTAAATTCTGCAGTAATCTTTCTGCCATCTATAATTGCCTACTCACAAATTACATCCATATTTGCATTAATTCCATGCTTAGTAGAAGGCATCATGATAAAACATTGTAGATAAAGAACAAAGTTCTGGTACTATTTGTTAGAAAAAAAAACATGTAATTCAATGAAGTGAATCACAGTTAGTAATAATAACTAAACAAAATTTACGTGTATGAGATAGACCAAAGTAATTTATTTGCATAGGAATGCTTAAATGTTCTTAGAGTTATTATGCCTACTCTCTAGGATATTATAGAATAAGAAACATATTGTATGTTACCGTGTACTAGTTTCAATTGTATTCGAGCCAATTTTAAATTTGTACATTTTACGACTATAATGAGTCTGATTTCAGAGCTTGTGAGATATATACACATTATATAAAGTTTCTCATTTACATTTGTTTCTTGTTGGACTGTGGATTAGTCCTAAGGTTTCATTTTAATCTTCTTTTCAATTTTCTTGTTGTGCTTCCTTTTAACTTTGTGGATGCATCACCATCAAATTTTCACATTCCATTTTGACTATCTAACCAACTATGTCCTGATATGGCTACTTTTAAGCATGATGATTTTAAATATACATAATTATATTATCATCATTCACCCGAGTATAAACAAAACTAATGCAATTTTAACTTGCACAAATGTGGTGAATGATGGTAATATATCTATTTCTATTTTTTATTGTTACAAATTTCTGTGAATTAACCCAAATTTTTTTCCACAATTTTATAGGATGGAAATTGAAGCTGATTACATTGGTCTTCTATTAGTTGCATCCGCCGGCTATGATCCACGTGTGGCACCTAAAGTCTACGAGAAGTTGGGAAAAATCTCCGGTGATTCTAAGCTTTTAGATTATTTCGCCACTCATCCATCTGGAAGAAAACGAGCAGAATTACTGGCTCAAGCTCAGGTGATGGATGAAGCTCTTAGTATATATAAGAATGTAAGAGAAGGACATGGTGTTGAAGGATTTCTTTAGGACTGCCATAATTGTTTTGTGAAAGTATTTTGAAAAAAACAAGTTCCCCTAGATTTAATGCACAAATGTGGGATTTCCTATCTATAGGAAATACAACCATACTTGTCTGTGTATGTGTGTGTGAATGTAAATATAGATTCAATATTTCTTTAATTTCTTTTTTAATTTTCGACCTGATTTAACATTTTCAGAGATTTTGTAAATATAAACATTGTTTTCATTATTTCTGAAAATTCCTTTTGGTTAGCATAATTAATTTTTTATATAAGTGAAATGAACTTAAATTTATTTATGTTTGGATACACATGTGTAAAAGTTATATATTCTCATAAATTACGTTGTTTGGACCGATTGGATCAAAATTACTTTTGGATGTGTAATTACCAAAACAGATTTCAATTGTATTTAAAATTATATATTTCAATTATATTATAGATAATAATTTAAATTTAATTAAAAAATTAAGATTAAAAAAATGTTTATTACAGAGTGGACTATAAAATGTGATATGATATTGAATATATTATATCTAATATTTATATCTATTGAAGACAATTATTTTTTTATTACAGAGTGGACTAAAAGGCCAATACCTAGAATTTTTCATTATGCGCATTTTTTTTAAGGATTCATTATGTGCATTTGTTAGCCTAAAAATGGACCTATTTTAATAGTAAGAAATGCGGAGATTTTCTTTTCTCATTGTAAATCATTGATAAATATGCAATTATTCTAATCAACTCAATCAACTAAAGTATACTAAATTGAATATAATGTACCATTAAAATGTTCGCATGGATATTTGGATAAGGTTAGATAGTTCATAAATAAACTAAAGTACATTCTGAAATTGCTATGATAATATGTAAGCAAGAAAATTGGAGAGAGCAGCAAAACAACAAGAGTAACAAAACTCCCAGCTTGGATGAAAGACTATTATCAGTAAAAGGAGGGGTGTAGCTAGTAATTTAGTTAATTGTATCTTTTATTGTAAGGCCTAGGCTCGTGACAAACCCTAAAGACCTAGCTATATAAGCTAGTGTCATCCTTGCAATTGGTATGAATGAACTAAGTGCAGCTTTTATAATTTTCTTCTGTTTTTCAGCTCTAGATCTAGTTTTATTCCTTGTTCAATCTATCATTGGTGCTTTCACTTGTGATCTCAAATGCCACCCAAACCCCCCATTCCAACACCAAAAGACCTAGATGAAGCAATCCAAGCAACAAATGAACACCTTGATGATGCAATTCGGGCCACACACAGCCACATTGACGAACGATTCCAAGCTTCCGACCAAAATCTGGAATCACAACTTCACCGGACGTCTACCAGACTTGATAACCAAGACCAGTTACAAGCATCTCGCCATGAATCACTCAAATTATACCTTGCTGACCTTCTTAAACAAACTCAGATCTCAAATAACCACTCACAACCATCCTCTTCTGGTCTCTCTTCATCAACACAACAAAATTGACCCTTCAACACAACGATCCCAAACGCGATGGTAACTCCTTCTTCCCATTACCCTCAATTTTCAACACCACTTTCATCACCATTCCTTATTCACTGCAACACAACTACCCCACTCACCTCCCCATTTACTTCCAGCCACTTCCCAACTTTCACTCAGGCTACTCGCCTCACCACTCACCCACAACAACCTTATCCCTTTAACGGCGAAATACCCCAACCTACTCAACCTTCATTTTACAATCTTACAACTCACATTCCAAATTTCCCTTCATTTCCACCACACTTTCCCCCCTTGCCTCACAAACCACTCCAACCCCCTCATATCGTAACCCAAAATTGGAACTTTCAATTTTTGATGGAACCGAACTGCTAGAGTGGCTTTTCCAAGCCGAGCAATTATTCACTTTTTACCATGTCTTCTTTCTACATGAAGGGCGACGCATTAAGTTTGTTCAAGTGGATGTACCAAAACCATCAACTCTTCGATTGGAACTCTTTCACCAAAGCCTTAGAGCTCCGATTCGGCCCTTCCACCTACGCAAACCACCAAGCTGAATTGTTCAAGTTACGGCAAACCGGATCCGTGTCTGAATATCAAGCCCAATTCAAGAAATTAGGGAACCGAGTGATTGGCCTGCCCGCGGAAGCTCTTCTCAATTGCTTTATTTTTGGTTTGAACACTGAAATTCGGAACGAGATGGCAATTCAACGTCCAACTTCAATTACCCAAGCTATTGGTCTTGCCAAGTTAATTGAAGCAAAATGCAAAGACACCAGACCACGAATCATAAAACCCTTTAGCCATAATTTCTCCAATACCTTCTCTCGGCCACCATCATCCACTACCCAGATTGCACTTACCCTGCCCACTACGGCCTCATCACACACTACTGTACCACCGAAACCACATCAACCATCCACCACTAAATTCCCAATCAAAAAACTCAACCAAACTCAAGTACAAGAACGCCGAGCTCTTGGCCTTTGTTACAACTGTGACGAAAAGGTTACACCGGGCCATAAGTGCTCCATCGGCCGTTTTCTCTTACTCTTGGTAGAAGATGAAAATGAGGAAGTAAAACTGGATTGTGACCAAATTCCAGTTGAGGAACCAGAACCACTTGATCAACCTGACACCTATTTCCAGCTATCCCCTCAAGCGGTCACGGGACAATTCTCTCCCCAAACCCTCAAATTTCAAGGTTGGATCTGTGGCAAACCCGTCATAGTACTAGTGTACACGGGTAGTACCCACAACATCCTACAACCTCGCATTGCTTCTCACCTAAACCTATCAACGGAACCCATACCACACTTCTCCGTTATGGTTGGGAATGGCTCCCATATCGAATACCAAGGCACTTGCCAAGCAGTTCCTATCACATTACAACAAGCACGCTTTAACCTACCATTTTATCTCTTCCCTATCGAAGGTGCCGATGTAGTCTTAGGAATGGCATGGTTGCATACATTGGGCCACCTTCAAGCTGATTTCTCAATTCGATCAATCACTTTCCAACACAACAACGAATATATCACCCTTAGAGGAGATCCAAACCCCCACCCAACCCAATCCACATTTCACCAAATCTGCCACCTTATTGATACAGACTCGATAGCCTCATTTCACCTTCTATCATTTGAGCCCATAAACAACTTACCCACACCAAAAGACTCATCTCAAAACCATACTCCTACCACAACACAATCCCAACCGGAAGTACATAACCTCTTAACTCACTACCCCACCGTATTCCAACCACCTCACAGCCTACCCCTTTCACGACCTCACGATCATCGCATACCCCTTTTACCTAACAGACCACCAGTTAACGTGAAACAATACCGTTATCCTCATTCCCAAAATGACACCATGACTACCCTTATTCATGAGATGCTACGTGACGGCACCATCATACCTAGCACTAGCCCATTCACCTCTCCCGTTCTGCTTGTTCGCAAGAAAGATGGTAGTTGGCAATTTTGCGTTGACTACCGTGGCCTTAATGCCGTCACCATAAAATACCGTTTTCCCATACCCACTATTGATGAGCTTCTTGATGAATTGGGAAATGCTACCATTTTTTCCAAGATAGATTTGCACTCGGGATATCTCCAGATTAGAGTTGCCTCAGAGGACACTTATAAAACTACATTTCGTACATTCGATGGGCATTATGAGTTCTTGGTTATGCCATTTGGACTCAGTAATGCTCCCTATACTTTTCAGTCTGTCAGGAATGATCTTTTACGGCCTTACTTACGCCGTTTTGTGTTAGTTTTTTTCGATGACATTCTGATTTATAGCACTAACCGGTCTGACCATTTATTACACTTACGCTTGATTCTAGATTTATTAGCAGCAAATCATTTTGTTGCAAAATTATCTAAGTGTGTTTTTGTAATGGATACCGTAGATTATTTGGGGCATGTTATCTCAGCCACGGAGTTGCGCCCGATCCAGACAAGATAAAAGCAATTATGGAGTGGCCTAGACCATGTTCGCTTACGGGGTTGCGCGGATTTCTAAGACTGACCGGGTTTTACCGGCGTTTTGTCCGTGGCTATGCCATGTTAGCTGCGCCACTTACAGACCTCCTACGCTACAACAAATTACAGTGGAATACAACAGCAGAGTCCGCATTTACAGCAATGAAAACAAAAATGACTACTATGCCGGTTCTACAATTGTCGGACTTTTCAAAGGTTTTCTTGATAAAAACTGATGCATCAGGGGTAGCTATAGGTGCAGTACTTTCACAAGGCGGACACCCTTTGGCCTACTTTAGTAAGAAGTTGAATCCCAAATTGGAGCTTGCTTCAGCATATGTCCGAGAGATGTATGACGTCACCGAATCTGTAAAAAAGTGGCGTCAATACTTGATAGGGCAGCAATTTCAAATATTTACAGATCGAAGAAGCCTGAAAGACTTATTACTTCAAAAAATACAAACCCTGGAACAACAAAAATGGGCTAGCAAATTACAAGGCTTCAATTTTGAAATATTTTACAAACCTGGGAAACACAATCAAGCTGCAAATGCTCTTAGTCGTCAGCTTAGTGACAACAACATGCTTCTGCTCACTCTCTCTTCACCTGTACCAGACCTGCTTCAACAGTTCCAACAGTACCTTGCTTCAACAGGGAAGGAAATGACTCAGAAATTACTCTCATCAGACTCTGCCCAACAATACTACAAGTTTCACAATGGCTTACTTTACTACAAAAATAGACTCTTTGTGCCAAATTTTGCAGAATGGCGAAAGAAACTGCTCACCGAATATCACTGTACACCAATGGTTGGCCACTCCAGTGTAGAACCCACAGTAGCACGGCTAGCTGCTTCCTTTTATTGGCCAGGACTCTACACCGCAACAAAATCTTTCGTCAACCACTGTGATACATGCCAGCTCAACAAAAATCTGACACAAAAGAAATTGGGACTCCTTCAAGCCTTACCCATACCGTCCCAAGTGTGGGACGAACTCACAACGGATTTTGTAACACACCTTCCCAACTCTTACAATCACACGGTTATATGGGTCATCTGTGATCGTCTCACCAAGTTCGTACACTTCATTGCACTACCTACCAAATTCACAACTGAACACTTAGCTCAGGATTTTTCTGTCGAATCTGCAGAATACATGGCATTCCAAAGTCAATTATTTCAGATAGAGACCCTTTGTTCCATAACAAATTTTGGACAGCATTATTCAAGGCACAAGGGACTCAACTGAAATATAGCACCGCTTACCACCCGGAGACGGACAGCCAAACTGAGGTCGTGAACCGAACGCTTGAACTTTACTTACGCTACTTTGTTAGTGATCATCCCTGCTGTTGGTACAAATTTCTCCATCTGGCCGAATTCTGGCACAATTCCACTTATCACTCTGCCATTCAAATGGCTCCATTTCAGGCTCTTTATGGTAGGCCACCCCCCACTATTCCTGATTTCATTCTGCACCAAGATCCAAAACCTGGAAGAGATTTTGCAGCACGACAAAAGGTCCTGACCCTACTCAAAAACAATTTACTGCACACCAGAAAACAGATGGAAACTTAGGCTAATAAAAAGGGACGGGACCATACCTTTGAGACCGGTGACTTAGTCCTTCTTCGTCTCCAAGCATACCGACAGAGCACCATTCACCGGCGCATGTCCTAGAAGCTCTCTCAACGCTTCTTTGGACCTTTCAAGATTGTGGAACGAATAGGCAAGGTTGCTTACCGGCTAGATCTCCTAATGGGCTCAAGAATTCATCCGGTGGTACACATCTCCCTTCCCAGACCATATTTTGGATCTGAACAAGAGAAACACTTTCAACCTTTACCATCTCAAGAAGATCTGGACGAGGAACCACCGACAGACACCATCTACGACGAGGAGAACCTTCCTACAACGATAACACCAACAGACAAGGCAACAATCTGTCTACAACTAAGGATTCAGACAAAGGGGAAAACCAAAACAAGAAGCAGGACTCAATGGAAACTACTCAACGTACTACCAACACACAAATGGAAAAAAAAGGTAGAAGAATAGTTTCTATCAGAAGAACATGACCTCATGCAAAATAGATCTGTTTCACTTCCTTTTCCTGTTTTAAAACCGAATCTAACTTGTCCCATAAGCTTACCTCCAGCGTTGGATTCACCTACCTCTCATCCTGGACCGTCCATTGCTAAAGGGACCCCACTCCACCAGTCTGTACCCACTCATCTGCCCACTAATCCTCACACGCCCATTCAAACCACATCACCCAACAAACAACGCGTGCATCTCCCACCCTCCAAATCCACTCCTTTCATCACGCAGACCAACCAACTTGACTCCGCCACATCACGTGACCATTCAAACCCTTCCAACTTAAACCCACTTCATGTACCCAGTCCCAATCGACCGGTCATTGACTACTTGCCATGTGGGAAGGCAAACCTTGAGGACAAGGTTTTCATTAAATAGGGAAGTATTGTTAGCAAGCAAATTGGAGAGAGCAGCAAAACAACAAGAGTAACAAAACTCCCAACTTGGATGAAAGACTATTATCAGTAAAAGGAGGGGTGTAGCTAGTAACTTAGTTAATTGTATCTTCTATTGTAAGGCCCAGGCCCGTGACAAACCCTAAAGACCTAGCTATATAAGCTAGTGTCATCCTTGTAATTGGTATGAATGAACTAAGTGCAGCTTTTATAATTTTCTTCTGTTTTACAGCTCTAGATCTAGTTTTATTCCTTGTTCAATCTATCATAATATGTTTATATTAGTAAATAAGGTATTAATGTTCATCTTTTTTGAGGAGTATGCTTATGATATAAAAATTCTCTCATACAAATCTCTTCCTCAAATAAAAAAAAGATTTCAATTTGCATAAATTATAGTGATCTACGAACAAACTAATATATTGTAGAAATTCTTCAATCTAGCCCAACCATCAATAAAATAAACTCTTCCATTTTTTCTTTTCCACTTTCACCTCGAACTCATTTTGGCATGGATAATAAAGGATAACATAAGAAGCAACTTGTATAATAACTTTATATCATTGTAACAACGGCCGGCTCTAGTTTTTTAGTGAGAGAAACTCTTATTTCTCTCTAAACTTTCTTTGTCCTTCGTTCGTCGAGGAGGGGTGGTTTTAGGTCATTTTTTGACCTAAAATCACCCGTCTACATCTTTTTTCCTCTTTTCTTTCAATCTAAATAAGTGGTTTTTACATCTATTAAGTTTTTCCTTTTGTGTTTTTGTGATTTCGTCGTCTAATTGCGGTGTTGTGTTGTTAGTTGTCTTGTGTGGTGTTTGATTTCACGTCTTGTCGCGGTGTTCGTTTAGTTCATATTGAAAGATCAACATCAGTCAATTACAAGTTCAATTAATGATTTGGGCGTCAACGTTGTAGATCGGAAAACATGAGAATTTCAGTGACTTAGATTTTATTATATTATTTGTATGCATTTTGGCGTTGTATGCTATTAACTTGGGTGCTGTGAGTTTGTTCACAGAGATTCTTTCTTTAAGTTTCTAGCGATGTTTGTATCTGATGTGATGTACTCTATCAATATAATATAAATCAATGAATATCGTTTTATTTTTGTCAAAAACTTTATATCATTGTATTTCAATCATCTAATGTTAAAGAGATGTACTGTCGGAAAAGATAGTGCTTAAGCAATTTTCCCAAAGGGATTCGCTCCATATCTCTTAGGTATTAAGTTTTAAGGGATTTAAGGAGTATAAAAAAAAGTACTGCATCTAGCGATTAGAATTGCAAAGAGAGAATCTGCATATCACCCTTCTCTGCGCCCTTGAAACCCTAATCCGGAACTATTGTTATGGAAGGGGAAAAAATTGAGAAAGATAGTGCTGAAGGAAATTTTAATGATGAAAACGACGCCGCTTATTCGTCAACCCTAACACCACCTTCCGCTCAGCCACTACCCACACTTCCTTTTGATCTCATTGTAGAAATATTGTGTAGGCTACCTGTGAAACTCCTCATGCAATTCCGATGCATCTGCAAGTCATGGAATTCTTTAATCTCCGATTCCAAATTCGCCAAGAAGCACCTTCACATGTCAACTACATTGGGCCTCCACTCCTTCCACTACAACTATTCCGTACGCAAATATTTTCTCATGTCTTATCCACTTGACTCCGTTTCCGCCACCTTGTCCACTAATGTCGCACAACTCCAGTATGCTCCAAACAGTATTGATGAAGATTATCGATCATTTTACTTTGTCGGCTCATGCAATGGCATGCTCTGCCTTGCCCACAATCATTGTGATTGTTATTTTCTAGTGTGGGATCCTTCCATTAGAAAATTTAAGGAATTGCCTCCTTTTCAGAAGAAGTCAGAATTGTCGATTGACATAAAGATGACGCATGGCTTCGGCTACGATCATGTCAATGATAAATACAAGGTAGTGGTTGTTTTACATTACGATGTAGATATTTTGCCTGGTGAAGTTAGTTTGTTTGACAAAACTGAAGTGAAGGTTTATACTTTTGGTACAGATTTTTGGAAAAGCATTAAGGAGTTCCCTTTTGATGGTGTCCCTGTTGAATCAGGAAAATTTGTGAGTGGCACAATTAATTGGTTGGCTTCTAAACATAGGAAAAGAAATGGTCCATGTTTTATTGTTTCTTTTGATTTGGAGGACGAGTCTTATCAAGAGATTTTGATGCCCGATTATGGAGAGGTAGATGCGTATGACTTGTCCTTAGGTGTGTTGAGGGATAGCTTGTGCATGATTTCTGATCATGATGTTTGGGTTATGAAGGAATATGGAAACAAAGATTCTTGGACTAAATTGTTTACTGTGTCTGACAAATGTTATGCCTATATCAATGCAATGTGTATGTTTGAGGACGATCAAGTGTGATTGAATATAGAACACGTAGATATTGGAAGAAGAAGTTGATTGTTTATGATCCAAGGAACGATACTTTTAAGTTTACTATGTTTGAAAATGAGAATTCTTATGACCAAGAAATTTGTGTTGAGAGTTTGATATCACCTTGGTCTTAGATGCGGAGCTATGTCACTTGGGCTTGAGATTCTACTGCAATCTATATGTTAACTTCTGTTTATGTAATTAATTTTGTACTTGTTCTGATTATCGGTCACTTAAAGGATCATTGTTACTCAATGTAAAATTGAATTTGAAACTTGAGAAATTTTAGTTATTTTCATTTATTTGTTTGTTAGAGGTTTTTGCACTTTTTTCTTTTTTTTTATTGTTTGCATGATGATTTGTGTTTTGATTTTCTAAGTTCAGAATTAGGATTTAGAAATTATGAGTAGGCATTTTTATTTTCGTTGAAATGTCTAAACTGCACAAATTTCATAATATATGCTTCAAATCTTTCACAATATAGTAGAAGTGAACAAATCAAATCTAATTATGCATGTGGTTTCTTTATAAAAGTTAGGATAACTTTGCAAGATATCATTAAGGTCACAATGAGCATGTAAAAAGAATCACATTCCTCCTACATTGTGTTAGAGACTGCATGTTTCCAAATTAACTGGATCTGTTGCCTAAGATTCACAGTATGGTAGCCACTCTTGAAATCTGTTACTCTCAGCCGATGAAGCACGGATGCAGACACCGACACTGAACACAGCACAAACACTGACACGCCGACACCGCTAATAATTTGAGAAAATCACATAAATCGGTGTAATTAAATGTGTTGGTCTAAGACACGTCTAATCCGAGGTGTGTCCTTGCTTCATTGCTCTCAGCATAACCATCAAGTGCAGAGGAAGCAATGGATTAGGTGGAATTCTGCAGGATAGAACACACACTACTGAGCAATAACAGATTAACTAACAAAATACCTTAGTGGTTGGTGACCTATATCCTTCACACAATAACCTTAGAAGCTCCTTCCTAAATAATTATCGCTCATGTTATTGTTGAAATTGATAACTTTAGCAATAAAAAAAGTACACTCAAAAGATAGTAGTATTTTTGTGACTCACCTATATACTCATGTGATCATTTTGTAGTTGATAAGTATGCAGGGAATGTGAGCTATCTTATGCCACTCTTTCCCGTGCTTCATCTGCAAAGTTGCTTCAAGCAATGGACAATCAGATATACTCAGTACGGTAAGAGAGGAAGGCAACTCTTCTTCTGGCAATGACTTGAGCTTAGGTGCATCTGAAATCTCAAGGTTTTGGAGAGAGGTGAGACGGTTGAGCCACTTCCCATCAAAGGACTCTATATAATCAAGTTGATAGATGTGTAAGGACATGAGAGAAGAAGGTAGCAATGACCCTTCCATTCTCATCAACTTATTCACAATGTCACAACCTCCAATTTCCAACACAGAAAGATTATTGATACTTTCCAAACTCCACCTTGTATTCCATACAATTCCCGCAACTGAAAGTTTCCTTAAATTGATAGGTAATCCCTCTGAGGCAAAATATTGCAGATTTGGAAGGTTAAAAACTCTCAATTCTTGAAGGCTGGCAAGGGTGTTGATCGGTTCTGGTAATGAATGAAGCTTGTTACACCCATACACGCAGAAACAAATGAGGTTAGGAGTAGACAATCCACCCGGGGAAAATGAATCTAGTTCATCACAACATCGTATTTCGATTCTTTGAATAAATGAGAGATTCTGTGCTGCATCTTTTGCAACGAAAATTGATTTGAGATTTTCGCAACCCTTAATATATAGACTTTCTAGTACAGGGAGAGAGCCCAAGGTAAAGGATGTCATTGAACTACAACTGTATTCAATTGACAATTGTTCAAGTGATGTGTAATTGTACAAAGTTTCATGAGGGAGGAACTTCAGATTCTCACAATAATGAAGAGATAGAGATTGTAGGGTTTTTGGTAGACCGTCTCTTGGGAAGGACATCAGAGAGGGAATCTGGTCTAATGTTAACTTTCGCAGAGAATTGAAAGGAAACATCAATTGGCCGAATACATTTGATGGTCTCAAAATAATGTTACTATTGTCGGTTGAATGCCTTGCCTTCAATAGTAGATCACACTCTCTTAAATGAAGTTCGGTCAAGGATGGAAGTGTGGTTGGTATGTTTCCTTTGAGTTTTGGACATCTTTCCAGTAATAGACATTTTAGACTAGGAAACGGTATAGTTGTACCTCCAATCAAGTTCCATTCCTCCCATTCAGGCATGTTCTTAAATTCTAGCCTCTCTAAGGAAGGAAATGGTTGAAATGAAGGACAATCACTTCCAATGAACTCAGCACCAACAATCCTTATAGATGCCATCCAATAAATGTAGAGTTCTTTAAGGCATTGTAATTTTCCAAGGGGAGGAAGACATGAGCAAAGATTGCAACCACCTATGACCATAGACACCATGTTTCCAAAGGAAGAATCACCCAACCATTTTGGAAAGTTGGTTCCACTATAGCCATGAATACCAAGATTCTTCAAATTTGTCGAGGGTCGCAACTGTTCAAGTACAAAACTTTGAATTTGTGGTTCCATTGGAATAGTAGTAACTTGTTGATTCCATTGTAGTGACAACCAATCAATTTGATTTTTCATCATCAAATTTGCTCGAAAAGCATCAGAGGGCTCAATAACATTTTGAAGATTTGAGATGCAAAGATTCCCATGTAGATCAGGAAATTTTCCCAGCTCTGCAATCTTCAATCCATCATGTTGTTTGCTGACAACAAAGTTTGACAAAGTTTGAATATTTGTTAGTTTTGCAATTTGTGCAGGCATCTCCGTTAGTGTCGTGCCTCTGATGTCAAGGTGGCGTAGATTCACCAATTTTCCCATGTCCTTAGGCAATTCAGTGAGATTCCCACAGTGGAACAACAACAAGGTTTGCAGATTGTAAAGCTTGCACGTTGCAGAAGGCAACCTTTCAATCCCAGTGTAAGAGAGATTCAAGTATCGCAGGTATATCAAATTCCCAATAGATTCGGGCAACTCAGTGATGTTCCAGTAGCCTGCCATAGACAAAACACGTAACTGTTTCATTCTTGGCAAAAAGTCGTGCACTACCTTGTCTGATAAGGAACAATAAGACTGTGTTCCCCGTGATACTTGTAACGGTAAGGCCAGGAATGTACGTAAACCTTTTAGTCCATACAATTTATCAAATTTTTTGTATGAGTCATATTTCCCTCTATTGAATGACAAATGGCGTACTCTTTCATGTAGCTCCCCTTCGTCCAACATCATACAATATGGATATGAAACCATTTTAGCTAAATCATTAATGAGGTCGTGCATTTCAAAGCTTGCTTTCCCATCATCAACAAGTTGCCGATGTATTAGTGACCTTGACACTAGTTCATCAAAGTATTCCTCTCCAACTTTTTCCCAGCTTTTATGACTTCTGGACTGATGTACTAAGCCTTCTGCAATCCACAACTCGACTACAGTCTTTTTTTTCAACTTGGAGTTCTTTGGAAATATTGAACAATAAGCAAAACATCGTTTTAGGGGAGCTGGAAGATAATGATAGCTCAATAACAGAGCTGGTTGCACCTCAACATTTTCCAAACTCCAAACATTACTTTTCAAAACATTATTCCAGTCATCCTCTGATGATTTAGTGCGAAGAAGACCCCCAAGTGCTACAGCAGCTAATGGTAATCCATCACATTTCTTAGAGATTTCTTTGCCAATCAATTCTAGGTTGGACCATTGCCGGAAATTACATGCTCCAAATGCATGTTTGGCAAGTAAAGACCAGCACTCGTCACTACCTAGAGGAGTCAAATAATGAATCGGAAGAAATGTTTGCACTGCTAGCGCAACTCTCTCATCTCGTGTTGTTATGATCAGCTTACTTCCTATTTTCCCGGCATTAAATATGTCCTTTAGATTGTTCCAATCAATATAGCGTCGATCCCATATGTCATCCAATACAAGCAAAAACTTCTTATGCCTTAAACTTTGCTGCAATTGCACTTGTAAAGTATTCAAATCATCTGTATCAGTTCTTTTTGAGGTAGCAAATTCAGCATGTGGAGTATGAAGGTGATTTGTATCGATTGTTTTTGCAGTAACCGATTCAACAAGGGTTTTAGTGACTTGAACAATATCAAAATCTTTTGATATATATGCCCAACCTCTCAAATCAAAATTCTCTTTCACTTCTGAATCATTGTAAAGCAATTTTGCAAGGGTTGTTTTACCAATCCCTCCCATGCCTACAATGGAAATTACTCCTATTTCTTTGCTACTATTACTACCACTTTCTGACAGTAAAAAATCTTTTAGTTTTTTTCTGTCACAATCTCTTCCATAAATAGTAGACTCATCTACAACAGAACTTGTAGGAGTTCTATGCCAAACACTGCATGAAACAGAAACATTTTCTTTCAATCCTAGTAAGTGTCCTTTTTGTGCAAAGTGTTCCAATCTTTCAAACAGTGTTTGCATTTCAGAATTTATCACTCCACAAAACTGTTTGAAACCAAAAGAAAACATGTTTTTCACCTTAGCACTTACTGTTTTCCCTTGATATTCAGCTTTCACTTTGCATCTTAATGCTTCTGTGTTGATTTTATCAAACAAATCATCAGCTTGAAAGACAACATCTCTTAAGTTTTCCAACCATTGTTTGACAGCATGATTTCTGATCTGTTTCTCTTCAGCATCATTTAGTATTGATTGAAGACTCAACAGTGTTGTTTTAAGCTTTTCCAAGAGTGAAACATCAAGTTTTTTGCATCTAAAGAAGTTCATGAACTCATGAGAAATCATCTTTTCTAGCAACACCTCTACAAAAGCTGATAGGAATGCTTCTGCAACAATAGTTGCCATGAAGTTCTTTGCTTGAAAAGAGTAAAAACAGGTTTACAAGAAAAGCAGTATAGAAGAAGTAATTTGTATCTTCTTTCAGTTTTTCTTTCTATGGCTATCATTGCATTTCAAATGGAAATAGATGAGCATCACTTTCGCACCATATACAGTAAAATGTTTGTTATAAAAGGGTAGTATTGGAACTTATATTCTTTTTTGTCTCTATAAATGTTCAAACTTAACGTTTTAACCCCTTTAAAAAAAATTCGACTTTTAGTCTATAAAAAAATTTCATCCACATTTTTGTATTTGCTTTTAGCGTGTTCATCTTTTTGCGCTTGTTTTTTGAGTCTAGTCTTTTTGCTTTTCTATATTGTTCTTAATTGAATGTTTATTTTATTGTATTTGATTATAAATTTTTGGAAATATACCACAGTCAAATAGAATTTTAAATTGTTCCCGATTGTAGTGAAATTATTTGTATCATAATGAGAGTAAACTAATTTTTTAATAATATTATATAAAATATAAAATTACAAATGGTTTAAATGAAATGTGTATAATTATAAGATAAAAGATCAGTTCAAATCATATATTTCATTTATATATAGGTATAAATTACAAAACCTTAAATCTTGTGATGTTTTTCTAATATGCGCAATGAAAAATGTCGGAACTTATGAAATTGCTCTTTGGGCTTCAAAAATAGCTCTAAGGTACCCCAAAATATAATCTAACCTTCAACGGCACGAAACGACAATTAACTCTCATTTTTTTAAAAATTCGTATATCAGGCAACTTTCTTCCACCTCACTCTTCATTCACCAACTTTTTTCCCTTTTCCATCCAAAATCCCAAAAGATAAATTTTGTTTTGCAAAACCTTCGTCCCAAATCAATGAAGAATGATTGTTAAAAGGTTTCTACACTCATTTGTCATTAAGAAACCGGTAATGCATCATTTACATTGTTCAAATTTTTTGTCATATTTTTGCAACTCCTAACATGAACTTGTAACAACATTCAACTACCATATGTGCCTACAGTAGTTAACTACAGTAGTCCCTGACGGAAGTTAACTGTCGTAGCTTCCCAGTTTTGATCTTTGTTTTTTTTTTCTTTTCATTTTGCTGCTTTGAATGATTAACTTAATTATTGATTTTTTTTTTTTTGCAATTTGTTGTTTACTGAAAGTAATAGTTGAAAATGAAGTTGATAATTTTATTGAGTCAAAACCATGTATTGTCGAGTCTTCTATCGAATGAAATTGCTTAAGGTTGAAGCTTCATTTGATGTGAAACCAAATATTGTCGAAGTTTTTGTCGATGTAAAACCTTCTCTTGTTGGTTCTATTGATGTAAAACCTTCTCTTGTTGGTTATGGTGTTTCCAAACTTCATGATAATGAAGTAGATACCGCGCCTTATTTTTTCATCGAAGATACATGGAAAGTCTGAGATGATATGACTAATTGGGTTCGTCGACAACCAACAAAGGAGGGCTTTACTATGATCATAAATAAATCAAATTTCAAGAAATCAATGTTATTGTTGGCTTGTAAAATGAGTGGTGAGTACAAAACACCAAAAAAGAAATTAAAGATTGAAGGCACGAGATCAAGGAAATATGAGTATTTGTTTAGGTTGAGTGGTTATATAATAGGGAAAAAAACGAATGGTGATTGATTATTCTTAATGGAGTTCACAATCATAAGATGGATCCAAAGTTAGAATGTCACCTTCTTGCGGGTAGCTTATGAGAGGAAGACAAGAAGGTTCTTGCTGACCCAACTAAGAGTTTGGAGCAACCTAAGAATATCCTCATGATTTGGAAGATTAAAAGAAAAGACGGTTTCACGAATATAAAGCAAATGTACAATGCATGTCAAAGATACAAAAGGTCAATCAAAGTTAACAAGTAAGAGATGCAACATCGGGTCACATGTTTGGATGAGCACAAATATGTTCATTTCAGTTGAATCAAATGTGAGTCTACTATATTTTAGGACATATTTTCAGTTTATCCCCAATCTATTAAGTTTCCTAACACTTTTCCAACAATGTTGATCATGCACTCCACCTATAAAACCAACAATTGTAAAGAATGTCATTGTTCGAGATAGCTGAAAAGGGTGTTCGCGGTGCGGTTTGGTTCGGTTTTGAGGCTAAAAGTCATCCAAACCGCAAGATAAATAAGTATGCGGTTTGGTTTGATTTGGTTCAGTTGACTTTTAAAATATAATCCGAACCAAACCAAACCAATGCGGTTTGGATTGGATCGATTGTTGAGGTTTTTTAGACAATAATTTTGTTTTTGTTTTCAACGTTAATATCAAATTAAAAAGCTAAAACACACCATATTTTCAACAATGTTTTAAATTTCATCTAACATTACAATTTTATTTCTATCTAACAATGTTCCCAACTACGTAGACCAAATTAAAACGTGGACAAAAAGTAATCATATTTTGTAAGAAAATCAAAAGACTAAAGTTTTAATAATTCTCTTAGAGCTCAAGTAGGACATAAATACATTTTTAATAAAAAAAGTAAAGAAGAAACTTAACAGAAGAAAATAATATTTCATTTTATTAAAGTTTCCATTGAATTTCTATGAGTATTGGTCTAGATGATATGTATTTAATTAGTGTTTTTCTTATATTGCGGTTTGATTTGGTTTGGTTCGGTTGGTAAAATCAAAACCGCAAACCGAACCAAACCATACGGTTGAGTAGAAAAATGATCTAAATACATCCAAACCAAATGCGGTTTTTTGCGGTTTCAATTTGGATTGGTTCGGTTTGCGGTTTTTCTTTTGGATTGGTTCGGTTTTGAACACCCCTAGCTGGGGTAACCTCAACAAGAAGACATATTCAGTTGTGTTGCTTTTCTAATGTCTTAAAAATATGAGAACTTCACTTGGGTTCTACAAATGTTGCTTGATCTTCATAACTCAAAAGATAATATGTCAGTGTTAATTATGACCTTCAACTTTCCCATCTAGAGACATGGTTCACTAACATTATATAAATATATGTCTCTTTATGTTTTAGATGGTGGAAAAAGCACCGACAGTTTATGTGAATAAAATTGCCCAACATTTTATATAAAATATGTCTCTGGTCAATCTACATTTCATTTTATCTTTTGTTTCATTTTAATTTATTCTGATAATTTCTTTTGTGTCTACTTTTGTCAAGTGAATCATGTCTACGAAAGGAAAAGTTGAAGCTCATGTCCAATATGAAGCTTTCAAGAGGACAATTAAGATTTTCTTAACTCCCACCATTAAGTTGGATGAGTTGAAGACACAATTTAACAAATATTTTGTCTATATTTGTGAAAATCAAACTACGACTCGTGTATTTGAATAGGTTGTTAGAAATTTTGTTGGGGAGATGTTGCTACACTTTGAACAAAGAAGATATTGATGTTGATTGCACTTGGAGAAATTCAAAGCATGTAAATTGTGATCACACTAACCTTTAGAGTCAATTCGCCCCCACCAACTTGTAGATATTGGATGCAAATGGGATGTACATCAAATTCTCTTCAGGATACTTTGAATACCTTGATGTGGTTTGCATAAACACAAGAAGCATATCTTTTGATAATAGTTTAGAAAAATATGTTTCCTACTTTTCAATCATGCATTAGAGAAATGAAGAATGATTTAGAGTGATGTAAATGGGAGAGAAAAGACTTAGAATTGTTTTAGAATGTACTACTAGTAGAACAAGCAACAAAACTCTTATGAGTTTATTTCAAAATAAGTATTTAACCAATACAAAATCATCACCTTCCAAATTTAATATTTTGAAAATATCTCTCACATAGGTAGCATGCATAGATCTGGGGTAGGGTGAAGATTAATGAAAAATTATTTATCATCCTCGGATATTTTAGGATGATGGTGAGGTAGCATCCATATTTTTTTGGATGGTTTAAAATAGTAAGCTTTATCTTTGATATCTAGTTATGAAGTTTTAAGTCATTTGATGTAATGTTGTGTAGTATATAATCAATTTTTGTAATGCTAGATTGTTGTTGAATTCCAATTGTTTGTGTAATGTTAATGTAATGTCAAATAATTTTAATGTTATTGAATTATGAATGATGATGTTTTGTGGTTTATTATGAGCGATAATTGTTCCTGAATTTGGTGTACTGCTTATTAAACGGTGTTTCTGAGTTACATATGCTTAGACAAGTCGTTTTGTGCCTTTGTTGTGCATTTAAATGCTAAATACTGTATTTATTACGGGAGCGGCATATATCTTCCGTTGGAGCTACGACAATTAACTGCAATAAGAGAGCAAACGACAGTTCTGCCACTAAGATAAAATGATCATTTCAGAGTACCTGAGAGCAATTTAAGTATCCTAAAGAGCAATTTTCAAAACTCGTTACTTAAAATTGGGCCTAAAAACCAAATTGATCCCTGCAAGGCCCATGATAGGTATACCCTACATTACTCAGATATTCCCAAAGTATCTTTCTTTACTTCTTCTCCACATCCTTCACACCCCCACATTCTTGACTTATTCAACAAGTGCAACCGTGCCATATTTTTCGATCAATAGTTGGAAGGGGGGGTTTTGTTGGAATTTTCTCCTCATGTGGTGCACCATAATCAAATCATCACAATAGTTTCAATGCATTGAAATTGTGGAAATTAATTCACCTCCAATAATCACCTTTTGGAACAAGCCACCATGTTTCCCTTTCAACAACGAATTCAAATCTAAAATAGTGAGAGTATATAGAGGCTAGAGTTCCGGAATCATGTCTTCGCCATACATTGTGATATCGAGAGATATTATGAACCATCCTTGAATGAAGTTGAGTGAAATTGTCCCATTTGTGTAACAAGTGTGAGTACAAGTCCTACATTGTTTGGAATAGTAGAGATTGAACATTTTATAATTGAGATGATTCATACACTTAATGTTTTATGGTTTTAAGTTAAAGTGTTGTGTCCAACTCTCTTGTGTAATTGTTCTTAACCAATGTGGATGATCCTCTACAATGGAGATCAAGTGAAGTCTCTTGTTGTGCAGCAAATGTATGTGGAAGGAAAAGCTTCCGCTTGAAGGAAGCATGATGAATTGATAGACTCACACTTTAAGAGGGATTATTGTGTAATAAGTGTGAGTTAGATGTCAGATTATTTTTAAGAAAATGGAAGTTGAGTATTTTTTAAATGAAAGAACTTAGTGCAGACTTCCCTCGTGACCCTACACATATTAAAAAAAAATAATCATTGTAATTTCACTTTTATTATTGGATATTTTTTGTAAGGGTGCCTTTTTTTAGAGTAGGTCCCTTGTTTTTTTTCTTACTAGGTCTTGAATGTTTAAGACCCTTCTGTTGAAGATGGTTTTTAAGAGTGTTTTACATGTAATATTTTTTTCTTATATTATAAGAAAAGATATGTGACACATATCATCATATCCAGGGGCGAAGGGCTTCACACCCATGGGGTAGCATTGGCTACCCCAAAAGAAGAAAAAAAAAATCTTGAACATTACCTTAAGTATATATGTAGCTACCCCATTATGATATTATTTGGCTACTCCAAACATTTTTGTTGGTTAAAACAGAGATGATATTATAAAAATATTGATAATCTAGTTTAGTGTTAATTATGGATAAATTTGACTTCTAAAAACTCCTTAGAGCTCAACTTTTATAAATAACTATTGTTAGGTTTTATTTTCTTTAATTTGTTGCAGTTTCATTAAATATAAGTAAAATTAATTAAGTTTTGTATATTAATGTTTATTTATTTTTCTTTATATTTGGCCCCCTCGTAAAAATAATGCTAGCTTCGCCGCTGATCATATCAAAATGAAGGAATTAGAAAGAGACTGCAACCAGAGCTTATTGGCAACGATTAGTAATATACTCCATTCTATAGAAAGGAAAGGAAAAGCCAGGCTAGCATCCCCTCTGTTGTCATTTCTCATGCAATAATTGAATGCAACAAACCCCATTCTATAGAAATAGAATCATTCCATGCTATTAAATAATACGACCAGTAATAACTAACATTAAAATACTGCACCACGTGAAGGCTGCTTTCAATTAAAATACAAGTGTGATTATATCATTGACGGAATAACTTTTCATATTTTAGTTGCACTCCTGTACCTTGTCTCGAACAAAACAGTGATGTGCCCTGACTCGTGGATGAAAAGTTTAATGTAGACAAGATATTGCTAATTTTTATTATTTACAAAGTTATTGCTAATTAATTACAAAAAATAGAAGATATAAAGCTAAATTGCATATTTGGTCCCTTAACTATTTAGGTAGTATCATTTTGGTCCCTTAATTAAAATTCGATTTATTTTGGTCCCTCAACTTCTCTCTGTTACACATTTTGATCCTTTCCGTTAGTTTTAATTCAAAAAATACTTGGAAGATGAGTCAAGTTAGTTAAGGTGGTTAGAGTTAGTCAGAGAGTTTGGATTAGTTACTCACTCTAGTTAGTTAATCACACTGGTTAGTATAATTGAGGTCTATAAATAAGACCACACATGTATTCATTTCACATCTTTTAATCAAATCTATTCATTCCAATATGGATCTCTATGAGTATCTCCCACATGAGTACTCTTATACTTGCTCTCTTGCTTACATCTATGATCTTTCTCCCTATGATTCCATGATTTTCAACAAAAAACGTTATATTTTCTTCATCTTCTTCTCCTCTTTTTCATCTTCATATCATCTCCATCAACCTTCAACAACAACAATCCCAAAAAAATCCCAGAAAAATTCCAGAAGAAAATGAAGAAAACCTAACGTTTTTGAATTAAAACTAACGGAAAGGACCAAAATGTGTAACGAAGAGAAGTTAAGGGACCAAAATAAATTGAATTTTAATTAAGGGACCAAAGCAATACTATCTAAATAGTTAAGCGACCAAAATTG
>Ga0315914_1001823_pt1 | contig 32400 bp, 20 predicted proteins | sample MpolenodulesMG_FD_203920 | JGI IMG/M metagenome (GOLD analysis project Ga0315914, IMG submission 203920) | Medicago polymorpha root nodule microbial communities from Los Angeles, California, United States - elongated nodules | ecosystem: Host-associated > Plants > Roots > Nodule | place: USA...
TACTTTTTGTCCCGTCCGTTGCCTCATCGTAAAAAAATTCTAACTGTCCCACATAGGTAAAAACTTCAGCAGTACCAATTAGAAAGAATTGAGGTAACAACCAAAACACACTCATGCTATTTGGTTGCGGGTAGTGATCGCGTCTCCTTTTTTCAACTAATGCAGCTGAAGCCATAGCAAATGATTGAGATGAAAAGCCCAACTCCCATTCGTTGTAATGATGTGATGCCACGGTGATGGCCGGTAAATTTGAGGAGAAATGGGATTATGAATCTCTCATAGAAGGGTACAAGTATGAGACCATTGATGGCAGCAAAGACAGGGACAGAACCTGTTGGGATTTCGAAGTTGTTTCCTAGTTTTCTATTCATGATGCTGGCTTGACTAAGAAAGAAGGTTGACATTTGAGCGAAAGAAATAGCAAGAGCAATGGTAGAGGCCGATACTGGAAGGATTTTAACGAATGATTTGAATTCTTCGACTTGTGTCACTGTGCATACGCTCCATCTGTTGCTAACTGTGTCTTTTTCTGTTATAACTGCTGCTTTGTCAAAAAACCTGCAAAATTAATTTGCTCCAATCTTATTCTCATATGCCAAGGTTAAATTAATTAACATCACACTTAACTATGTAATTTCGATCATACATTAAGCTGAGTTTATCAGACTAAACAAAGTCAACAAATATGAAAATTAGACCATCTAACCACAACAATTTCACACATTCATACGATCGGTACATTTAAGGTCATTTGATCCAGATTTGACGGTTTAAATGTCTAGCTCGTTGTTTTTATTTAAAATCAAATTCTACATTGAAATCTGGATTGTTCAGCCTCATACCAACGGTAATAAATGTGCTCACAACGTGCTAGAGGTTAAATTCTATATTGCCTTGTGATATATTTTGCTATGAGGAGTATCCATGGATTGAATTGCTAGAGTTTAATTGAAGGTGTAATTGTAGTGAGATGAAATGAAAAGTAACACTAATTTTACATTTTATATATGTTAGCAGAGTGGAAGAAAGCGTCTCAATCAGGCAGGGTCATTTTTATTTGGGTTACAATTGATTTATGGCTGTAAACAAATAATGTAGGCTGGCTGGCACAAACTTTGTTAACAAATGGAAGCTCCACAAGCATTTAGGGTATTAATTATAGGCTAAAATGTTGTTCTGGTCCCTTAACTTTTTTTTAATATCGTTTTGATCGCTTAAGTAATAAAAAGTCCGTTTAGATCACTTAAATCCTTCTCCGTTGCATGTTTTAGTCCCTTCCGTCAAAAGGTTAACCCCAAATGTTTGTCAAAATACAAACCATTGAATTGTGGAGATCTATTTTACTATCACCACCTCATTTTTTTTTCCTTCCCTTTCTTCGTATTATCCTCGCTTCACCTTCATCATCTTCGTCAAATCTTCATTAATGTTTTCCAAATATACCCAGAATAAAATAAAAAAAATCTCCCATAAATTAAACAGAACTAATTTGAAATTGTTGAGTGCTCATCCTCTCCTCTTTCACTCTCGTCCTCTTCTTCCTCCTCCACCCATAAATCCCCAAATTATTGCCAATATCTCTTCTCAACATAACAGCACAAACCCAATCATTAACAATCTCTTCTACCTCATTTGTGTTTGCTTTATCAATTTATCTTCTTGTTTTCAAAGCTTCCAAGCTAAACTATATTATCTTTCTTCCAGAAAAATAAAAAAATCAAATATTAGAAGAAAATAGTGAAAAGAGGAGAAGAGACCTGAAACATATTTGATTCGAATTTGAAAGAAATTATCAAAAGGATTCGAATTTGACCGTTGTTGAGGGTAAATTTTTGTTTTAGAATGATTTGTGTTTGTTAAGTGATTATTGCTTTGAACCAGATGACATGATTTATGATTGTATACAATTGGGATTTTGGGGTTTTTGATTTTATTTTCTAGACATGGAGTGGTGTTGAGGATGATGATGGAGGAAGTCTTTCCTTTTTTTTTTCCTCTTGATATATTTGATGAATGTTTATGAAGATGAAGAAGATGACCAAGAGAACTTTGGAATTTGGACCAATAATTTGATTGTCACATTGTAGTTTTCTTTCGCAATGGTCAGATTGCCGTTGACTGATCATTTTTATATTTATAGTACGGGGCCTTCTACTGTCCGTCTCAACAAAAAAACGGTTAATTTCTGTTTTTTAAAACACAAAATCATTTTTTTAAGCTAAAAATAAATTAAAATAATATTATGTAACTTTCTTTGTAACTTTAAAATATATTTTTTCTGGATTTATTGTGAATATTATAGTCAAATGCATAATATTTAGGTACAATATTAAAAAATCATTTAAAAAATTATTTCAAGAGCCAAAAATTAAACCAATATTATTTTTTATTTTTTTCTCAAAGTTTTTTTTTTGTGGTGATTTTTTTGTCAATGTTAATATTATTTTAGTCTATTTGTAGCTTTTTTTAAGAAAATTGTTTTAAAAGGTTTTTAAGGAATAAACCCATCATTTTAAAGACAACTGAAATAAACCAATTGTTTGAGTAACTCGGGTTGCACTTGTGTACCGTAGTGGGTTTAATGATATATAACATTAGTCAATAAAATTGTGCCACGTGACACACCCTTTTTTTGAAAAAAAAATCAAGTAACACGACGTGAGAGAGAGAAAAAGAAAGAATAGACCTTTTTTCAAAAAAAAAAAACAAAACAGACTCATTCCTCTTCCTTAACCACTATCATCATCATCAACTTTCTTGAGATTTTTTTACAACATATATTTTCAGTTTCTTTCGTTACAGCAGACTAATAACGAAAATTCTCTATAGATTTTTACACTATTTCAGATTTTTTCACAAATTAATAACAACAATCTCATCATAACAATTTTTTTCATTATCGTCACAATTCAAAAAATTCCAAATCAACCTACTTTTCAAGAGAAAACTGAAAGAACATTTGTTGTTTTTATTAGTCTTAATCTCTACAATAACAACCTTCAATGAATCCCAAAATTCATTTCAAATCAGATTTGAAAAAAGATTGTGAAGGCAAGAGGAATAATTGACGGCAACCGATGGCATAGTTGTGGTCGACGGTGGAGAGGAGGACGGCGGCAGAGAGGCAGAGAAAAGTTGATGGTGGGTGGTGGGTTCAGAAGTGAGGTCGCAAGGAGAAGGAGAAGAGGAATGGAATGGTTCTGTTCTCTCTTTTCTCTCTCACGTCATATTGCTTTATTTCAGCTTTATTTGATTTTATTTTCTTTTAAAAGGTGTACCACGTGGCACAGTCTTATTGGTCAATGTTATATACCATTAAACTCACTATGGTACACAAGTGCAACCCTAAGTAACTCATCGTTGTACAACGATGTCAAGGTCAATGAGACTCATTTCACAAAATAGTTAAAAAAAATTCACTTTCCACTACTTTTTTAGAATAAAATGATGTCAAGTAATTCCAAATCAAAATTTTAAGATAACGTATTTAAAAGTTAAAACACCTGAACTCCTTCCACCAAGAGATTAACAAATTCTGGTGAATTTATATATAGCAAACGATATTTGTTTTTCCCGTGGAATTTGTGAAGCTAAAATTTGGCACTTCTACTCTTCTAGATCACTTTTGTTGGCACCACATTTTCCTATAATACACTAATTTTATTTTAATGAAATGTGGTTCTATTTTTGGTCAAAGAAATTTTGCGTGACAGAATAGTATCTTCGGTTAAGGTGGAGAAAATATTAAAACTCAAAGAAAACTTAAAAAAAAAAATTACATTTAGCTTCATCCAAAATTGCTAGTTTCACTTGAACCTAAAACCCACATATCCAAAATATTTGCCCTTTTTTATAAGACCTCTCTGGTATTTTTAACAACATTAATTATTTTTTTACCAACATAACCCTATTTATTTTACGTCTTTTTCTTCAATCAACATTAAATATTATGTTGAAAACATAAGCTAACCCTCTCTCTTTTTTAAAGGATAAAATTGTAAAAATAATTGTAATTACAAACAAATTTAATATTATTACCAACTTTCTTAATTATCATGATTTGACTAAAATGGTCCTATATTTAGGGACATAGGTAGTATTCATATTAAAATAATTTCAAATTTGTTTTTCCTTATATTCGCTAAATTATTATCAATTTGATGTATAAGAAGAGTTTGATGGTCCTCCAAAAAAAAAGAGTTTGATTAACAGTTTATGTAATGTTATCAAAAGTGCTAGCAATACACACCCTGCAATTTTTTTGGTTAAAATGTATATCATAAAAAATTTAATCAATAGAAGGTGGTGTGTTGCTAACATTATTACACATAACCGGTAATATATATGTTCTGTTTTTGTAATTTGAAGATCATTTGAATTATTATGTTTGATAATTTGTTTATAAGAATTTCAATCATACATAAAATAAAAAACACCAAATTTAGTTTTGCATAATAGATTACAAGCAGAGGAATACACTACCATTACTTCTCTTAAATATGAATCCTCCTTCATGGTTGTGTGTGCTGGACGTTGCTGAATTCAACCGTGTTCTCATCTCTCACAGATGATTTTTTCCCATTGTGATAAATAGCCACCATCAAATAAACCAAGAAATTGACAGCATTGAGAATTGTCAATATCCAGAAGAACCAATCCAACTTGCTTTGATTAAGATCATTCCTTAGCCACCCTTTCCCTTGTCCCCCTGTTGCAGCAACAATAATCTTCACCAAAGCAGTACTTAACCAACTTCCAATTCCAATCTCAGACAAAAACATTGCACTACTAATACTTTTTGTCCCGTCCGTTGCCTCATCGTAAAAAAATTCTAACTGTCCCACATAGGTAAAAACTTCAGCAGTACCAATTAGAAAGAATTGAGGTAACAACCAAAACACACTCATGCTATTTGGTTGTGGGTAGTGATCGCGTCTCCTTTTTTCAACTAATGCAGCTGAAGCCATAGCAATGATTGAGATGAAAAGCCCAACGCCCATTCGTTGTAACGATGTGATGCCACGGTGGTGGCCGGTAAACTTACGGAGAAATGGGATAATGAATCTCTCGTAGAAAGGTACAAGTATGAGACCATTGATGGCACCAAAGACAGGAACTGAACCTGTTGGGATTTCGAAGTTGTTTCCTAGTTTTCTATTCATGATGCTGGCTTGACTTAAAAAGAAGGTTGACATTTGAGCGAAAGAAATGGCAAGAGCAATGGTAGATGCCCATACTGGAAGGATTTTAATGAATGATTTGAACTCTTCCACTTGTGTCACTGTGCATACACTCCATCTGTTGCTAAGTGTGTCGTTTTCTGTTATAACTGCTGCTTTGTCAAAAAACCTGCAAAATTAATTTGCTCCAATCTTATTCTCATATACCAAGATTAAATTAACTAACATTACGCTTAGTTATCTAATTTCGATCATAAATTAGGTTTAGTTTATCACACTAATAAAGCCAACAAATATGAAAATTAGACCATCTAACCACGAGAATTTGACGCATTCATACAACTTGTACATTTGTGGTCATTTGATCAAGATTGACGGTTTAAATTGTAAACTCGGTCTTTTTTTGTTTAAAATCAAAATCTATATTGAAATTTTGATTGTTCAGCCTCGATCCAACCGTCATAAATGTGCCGACAGAATGAATGCGTCAGATTTATTACATTAAAAAGTCAACAAATATGAAAACTATACAACATAACCACTACAATTTCACACATTCACACGATTAGTACATTTGAGGTCATTTGATCAAGATCGACAGTTTAAATTTCTAGCTCGATATTTTTTATTTAAAATCAAATTCTACATTGAAATCTGGATTGTTCAACCTCATGGCAACGGTAATGAATGTGCTGACAACGTGCATGCGTGAGATTTCCTATTGTGAGGAATCCAAGTTTTAAACAATTTCTTTTCTTTTTATTTTTGAAAATAAATGACTTTTATCAATGATACAATGATAGATGTATATCTTCCATCCAAATGATGTTGAGCTCCTCTAAGGCATATTGGGCCAGAGCAAGGGTCGTCTGATTTCCTGCCCTTCCTATATGTCTAAAATTACACCCTGCAAATATTCTACCATTTTCCTTAATCCCTATAACTATGTTTCTCAGGTATAGTTTCAGGGTATCATGTGTCAAATTGAATAATGTGTTGAGCAAGCAATAAAATAGTGTGGCAATGCTTAAATCTAATTTCATTTTTCATAGCTTGGAAGCATGGTTTTAGGAAAACGCAGTACAAGCATATAAAATCCTAAAACAATCCTAAAATTCTAAAACATGTGCCTTGATACTTAGGAACTATATTTTTGAAATTAAAGATAGTGAAACCAAATATGATATACTAAGTGCATTTGATCACTAATTTATTTATTTTTTGGAAGAAAAAATCCCTGATTTATTAACTAACCTGTATTGTCGTGTGTGAGGAAGCTTGCGAGCGCCAATAATATCAGAGTGTGTGGTCTCAACCTCGTAGAGAGTAGGCTCATTTTCTACGGAGACTCCTCTTTGATGTTTCTTGACGGAGGCTACAATAACCTGAAGAAACCTAGTAAACGGGCTTCCCATAGGCTTTTGGAAACGGTAATACCGTACACCAGCAGCTAGAACAACGATAGATAAAACCGTTGTTATTGTGGGTATTCCAAAACCCCAACCCCACCCTAGTTTATCTTGTGCATAAACCAATATCGTGATTCCAAGAAGAGCACCCATGTTGATAGCAAAGAAAAACCAATTAAAGAAAGCATATTTCTTTTGGACTTCTTTTTCATCTCCCTCGTCAAATTGGTCTGCTCCAAATGATGATACACAAGGTTTGATTCCTCCTGTACCCAAGGCAATAAGGCCAAGTGCACCGTACAAGAAGGAGATTTGGCCTTGACTTGCTTCCTTGCATGGTTTCGCCAGACATTTCTGTGGGCGCAGTGTGTCGAAAGAGGCCGACATTGTCAGTAAAACCATCCCCTGTGACAAAATTCACAAAATAATAAACATCAATATTTGCATTTAAAAGTTTATGAAGGAAATATTTGCATTTAAAAGTTGAAACTTAAATTAATGAGTAAAATCATTTTTTGAATTTTAAATTATACTCTGTCAAGCTAATGCAGACCATCCTCTCCTAGAATTAGTTGAAAATTGTTAAAGTGGTAACAATCCTTGTATGATCAGTTGGCTTAGTTAGAATCATTGTTTGAATTTTATCCTATACTAGTTATTATGGTTCAGAACAAAAGTCAAAAACTATGATATCTTCAGTTGATTTGAATTACTTCACTCTAGAGAATGATGATTTTCACAAAAACTAAGATTACTTCACTAATGTTTAAAATTTAGTTACCACGGCATAGATGGCTGAGAAAACAATGATAGTTTTGAAGCGACCCAAATAAGCATCTGCTAAAAATGCTCCAAATAGGGTGAGGACATAGGCAGCTCCAATCCAGTCTGTGACATGAGTAGCAGCATCTGGAAGCGATTGATGCATTTGAAATACCAAGTAAGCCGTCATATTCACTGCAATCGCAAAGAACGCCAACCTCTCTATCACCTCATTCACTGAAAGATCATCAAAAAGTGCCAAGTTAATACATACCATATAATACATTGTGATGATTCTGTATAATTTCATAATGTAGTATTTAGTTCATACTTATGATGAAGGGAGCTGCCTTCCATCCTCCAGTTGTTCTTTTATCAGCAATCCTACCATGCCGATCCACACGACCATTGCTTACCAAGCTACTCGATTCCATTTCCTCCTGTTTTATAAAATTCAAAAACAATCTTACATAACATGAAAAATGTGTAATTATTTATATAATACATTCAAATAAAGTAAACAAATATTGCCTTGTGATATATTTTGCTATGAGGAGTATCCATGGATTGAATTGCTAAAGTTTAATTGAAGGTGTACTTGTTAGTGAGATGAAATGAAAAGTAACACTATTTTTGCATTTTTATATATGTTAGCAGAGTGGAAGAAAGCGTCTCAATCAGGCAGGATCATTTTTATTTGGGTTACAATTGATTTATGGCTGTAACAAAAACAAAATAATGTAGGCTGGCCGGCACAAACTTGGTTAACAAATGGAAGCTCCACAAGCATTTAGATTAGGGTATCAATAATATTAAATGGACCAATAATTTGATGGTGACATTGTAGTTTTCTTTCGCAATCATGGTCTGATTGCCGTTGACTGATCCTTTTTGTATTTATAGTATGGCCCTTCTACTGTCCGTCTCAAAAAAAAACGGTTAATTTCTGTTTTCTAAAACACATAAAATCATTTTTTTAAGCTAAAAAATCATTAAAATAATATTATGTAACTTTAAAAAAAAAATTTCTGGATTTATTGTGAATATTATAGTCAAATGCATAATAATTTAGATACAATATTAAAAAAGTATTTAAAAATTTATTTCAAGAGCCAAAAGATGAAGCTAGTATTTATTTATTTTTTTGTCAAAGTTAATATTATTTTAGTCTATTTGTAGTGTTTGTTTTAAGAAAATTGCTTTAAAAGGTTTTTAAGAAATAACCTCATCGTTTTAAAGACAACTGCTATAAAACCAATGGTTTAAAAAATTATAATATGAATGTATCTATGAGCCGAGTTCAGACTTCATAGTACAATGATGTCAAGGTCAATGAGACTCATTTCACAAAATAGTTTCAAATTTTGCATTTTCCACCAATTTTTTAGAATAAAATGATGTCAAGTAATTCCAAATAAAAAATTCAAGATAAAGTATTTAAACGTTAAAACACCTCAACTCCTTCCACCAAGAGATTAACAAATTCTGGTAAATTTATATAGCAAAATATATTTGTTTTTCCTGTGAAATCTGTGAAGCTAAAATTTGGCACTTCTATCACTTGTGTTGGCACCACATTTTCCTATAATTAGCCAATGTACACTAATTTACGAGTCAAAATTGTTGAGTAGAGATAAGACGACTATGGTGTTTTATTTTTAATGAAATGTGTTGCTATTTTTTGTCAAAGAAATTTTGTGTGAGAGACTAGTGTCTTCATTTAAGGTGGAGAAAATATTAAAACTCAAAGAAAACTCACAAAAAAATTACATTTAGCTTCATCCAAAATTGCTAGTTTGACTTGAATCTAAAACCCACTTATCCAAGACATGACGGACTAGTGTTTAAATATGATTTATTTATTATTCAAAGAAATACATGTTGAATCAAATACATGGAAGGATGAATACTTACCGTATAGCGTATGAAGTATGAACTCTGATCCTCTAGAGTGTTTGTTTCCATCAACTGTGAAAAGCTATCTCTTTAGTTACTTTGATCTTCCTGTTTGTGAGAGACCATTTTTCATTAGTAAAATGTAAGTGGTTTATAGTAGTACATTTTCATTACAATTACAGCTTTTCATTGTTTTTAGAAACAGCTATTTGGATTACAGCGATTCTATTTTTGGAAAATCTATTTGAATTATAGTCAGTTCATAATGTATGACAGAGCTGTTGATGGAGATTAAATAGAAAGACATTAATTCATTATCTACCTTCCTTTATTTCGACTGACTACTACTTTATTTTCATACTTCGTTTTTCTAGTGAATCTCAATGGCGATAATGACGTCTTCCTTTTTATTTATCAATTTTTGGTATCTGATCTTGATTTATTTATTCATTCCTGAAAATACGAAAAAAATAAGGACAATCTCGTATTTTTCTTACTCTTATTAAGTTAATCAAGCTGAGGCTAAAGTTACATTTAAAAAATCTTTCCTATTTTCATGAACAACAAAAAAAAATCTTTTCTATATATAGGTGTATTTTAATTAAGAGGAGTGATATTTGTACAACTAAAATTAGACAACTTTGATGACAACCAATTTTCTCCCTTTGTGATCGGACAAAAACAATGAAGAGAGAAAGAAGAAGAGAGATAATAAAAAACAAATGTGTGTATGAGAGAGAGTTATTTAAAGAGTTGTCAAAAAGTGTTGTACAAATATCATTTCTCTTTAATTAATGTTATTTTCACAAATTCAAAAATAGTTTTGGTTAATAATCAAATTTCAAATATACCCCCATTCACACAAAATTTAAATATATCTTTATTTTGTGTTATCAATTCTTAGGTGGAATAATTATTGGTCAGATTTTACTTATCTTCTGACTGAACTCTATATTACTATAGTCTATTTCCTTTAGAAATAAGAGGGTTAACAAAAATAAATCCTTATATTTATTTGATTTAAGGGTAAATTACACTAACATCCCTTGAGGTTTCTCTAAATGACACAAACACCCCCTCTAGTTTTATAATAGATATTAACCTCCCCTAAGTTCTTTTAAAGTAGTTAAATACCTCCCTTTAATGATTAACACTGTTTGCTAACTGTTAAAAGTCAAAACAAACAACTTTTCTGTAGCGTAAAAAAATATATCTTCGATTCCATGGAGGAAGACGATTTCATTTGATTTAGCTTTAAAGCAGATTAAAATATAGTAACATAAAAATAAATTATTATTGAATCATGTTGTAATTGCAACAGTAAGGAACCAATTTGGAAGAATGGAGACAATATCCCTTATTATGATTCTACATCTTGTTTCTTCTCCACCCATTTGAGCACGTGATTATAGAGTCACATATTCCTTATTTTACTTTTTTATTTCCATCGTTTCATGATTCTAGTTCTATATCTTGATTTCAAGTTATTTGATTTTTCTCCTTATTTTCTTTTTGCTTTTCATTACCACCGTTACATAGTTTCCTCCTGGAAAAAATGGGAATTTATATTGATTTGTCTGTTTTATTATTGTTAAAAAGTGGATGGTGAGAACTTTGCCAATTGCCACGATGGATCGATTTTAGCAATAGATAACATGTAAATCTTAAAAGTGAAAGAAGGGGTTTCATTGTCTTTAATTGATTGAAAATTGTTTTAACGGAGGATGGATGGAGATAACAGCAGGGGGTCTTGATGTTGAGTGAGAAAATAAAGGGAAGGTGGGATGTAATTAGATAAACCTCAATGGAGGTCAATGTAATTTACCCTTAATTTAATCAAAGATGTATATTAATGTTCATGTGAGTGTATTGGTTGGGAGATTCAAGGTAAAATAGAGGGGCTTAGATCTGAACCTTGAATTCTCCACTTAATGAATATTTAGTCACTAAACTATTTGACAAAAAAATATGTATATTGGTAACGTAAACCTCTTTGATTTGGACGAAAAAACCATTTTATTGTCTAAAAAATACATTTTTTAACTACTAAGTTAGTTTAAATAATTAGTAAAAAAAAGTTAGTTCAAATTAATGAGTATCGTATAATATTTTAAAACCCAGACATAAAAATAAAACCACCTTTCTCTTTTCATGTTTCCTGCTGATTTGTCCAAGAATTGTAAGGATCTTACTTTGAAAAATGTTGTCTAAAACTCACACATAAAAATAAAACCACCTTTCTCTTTTCCTGTTTCCTGCTGATTTATCTAAGAATTGTAGGGATCTTACTTTGAAAAATGTTGTTTAAAAACAAATATGTAAAATAAATCATAGCATCAGGAATCTAACACATTGCAAATTATTGTAGAGAGTATATAATGTATTAATTTCTTCCTACTTATTCATTTCCATTTTGAACTAATGTATGAGCTTAAAATTTAACTTTCATAAAAGTTTGATTATGGGAGTTAAAGTTTCAAAATTTTGGATGTAGGAGGCATCCATTGTGGAAAATAGCTCTCTTCAGATAAAATGGGCAAATACTTCTTCAAATTATGAAATATCAAGATATGTGACGTGTCACTATACGTTTAACAAACACGTCATCAACTTTAATGAAGGAAAGGGATGAAGGAATTAATATGTTTGACGATTTAAAATAAATTTGAAAGGAGTATTTATCTTTTTGCAAATTTCGACAACATAATGGTAAGATTTTACAATTTCATGGGATACTCGCCTATTTACTTGTTATTTTTGTGAGCCCAAGTAAACGTAAGGGGGTTACGAACCTTTTTGTTTGTCACGGTTCGATTGTGGCTAAACCATTTTACCAAAAGGGACATAATGAAATAAATCTCTTCCAATGGTGCCACGAACTCATTGAAATAAATCTCTAACTCAGAACCGTTGAATGTTGCCTTGTTATCGTAGATGCAGGATTATGTTGCAATCGGTGGTGATTGATTGAATCAGCAATTCAACGAAGAACTGAGGCTATGTGCATGTACCATTCGGCGGGGAACCTTTGTAGGTTGTCACGTAAGGGGGGTTATGGACCCTTTGTGTGTCTTTATTTATTTGTAAATATATAATTCATTTTGATAAGTTCCTCCAAGTAGTTAGACGAGTATTTATTTATATTATAAAATGGAAAAGTCCTGTCAATATGCATCGCAAAATGATATCGTTGGCAATTGATCCGTTTTTTCCAGCAAAAAGAGACTACAATTTTGGCGCGGGTTGTTTCACGATGTTCGTGATTCTTGATTTTGCTACATATAGAAATGCTCATTGTAAAATAATTTCAAATACTATTTTGATGTATACGAAGGATATGATGGACAAGTTTATGTAATGTCATTATAAATTCCAAGCATCACACATAACTAGCAAAAAGTTGTTCTATTGATAAATATTATTACTTTTCAAAGTTTTTCATGTATAATAGTTTTGCATAATAGATTACAAGCAGAGGAATATACTACTGTTACTTCTCTTAAAAATGAATACTCCTTCATGGTTGTGTGTGCTGGACGTTACTTAATTCAACAATGTTCTCATCTCTCGCAACGGTTTCTTTCCCTTTGTAATAAATAGCCACTACCAAATAAACACAGAAATTGACAGCATTGAGAACTGTCAATATCCAGAAGAACCAATCCAACCTGCTTTGATTTACATTATTCTTTCTTAACCACCCTTTCTCTTGTCCTCCAGTCGCAGCCGTAACAGTCTTCACCAAAGCACTACTCAACCAACTTCCAATTCCAATCTCAGACAAAAACACTGCACTACTTATACTTTTTGTCCCGTCCGTTGCCTCATCATAGAAAAACTCTAATTGTCCCACATAGGTAAACACTTCAGCAGTACCCATTAGAAAGAATTGAGGTAACAACCAAAACACACTCATGCTGTTCTCTCCTGGGTAGTGTTCCCGTCTAGTCTTTTCAACCAATGCTGCTGAAGCCATAGCGATGATTGAGACAATAAGTCCAACTCCCATTCGTTGTAACGATGTGATACCACGGCTGTGGCCGGTAAATTTTCGGAGAATTGGGATTATAAATCTCTCATATGAGGGTATAAGTATGAGACTGCTGCTGGCAGCAAACACGGTAACAGAGCCATTTGGGATTTCGAATTTACCTAGTTTTTTGTTCATGATTTTGGCTTGACTTAGAAACAAGGTTGACATTTGAGCTAAAGAGATAGAAAGAGCAATGGTAGATGCCCATACTGGAAGGATTTTAATGAATGATTTGAATTCTTCCACTTGTGTCACTGTGCATACACTCCATCTGTTGCTAACTGTGTCTTTCTCTGTTATAACTGCTGCTTTGTCAAAAAACCTGCAAAATTAATTTGCTCCAATCTCATAGACCCAAATAAAATTAAGGCTAAATTACACTTCTGGTTAAATGAATGTTTGACTTCGTTCCTAGATATTGTTTTATTCAATTTTAGTTTCTTATTCTACAAAACTTAGTAACTTTGACCTTTTCTAGTGGTTTATAATTTGAGTCGTCAACGATTACCAAAATGTAATGTCAGGTAGAAAATGTCCGCTCTCTCTGGTCTCATATATACACACACAAAGATTCTTCTTTTCAGATTCATTGAATAACTAATGTAAACAAAGAAACAACTTAAAAATCAAAATAAAACCTAAATGCAACTTAAGGGTCAATCATAAAACAAGCTTAGTTCCATAAATATCAAAGTTAGACATCTATTTCCAAATATTTGCATGTGGTCACCAAATTGATTACTAACCTGAATTGTAGAGTGTGGGGAAGCTTGCGAGCACCAATAATATCGGAGTATGTGGTTTTGACCTCAAAGAGAGGAGTTTCATTTTCTACCGAGACTCCTCTTCGATGTTTCTTTACAGAAGCTACTATAACCTGAAGAAACCTAGTGAATGGGCTTCCCATTGGTTTTTGAAAACGATAATACGGAATACCAACAGCTAAGATAACGATAGATATAATCGTAGTTATTGTGGGTAATGCAAAACCCCAACTCCACCCTACTTTGTTTTGTAAATAAACCAATAGTGTAATTCCAAGAAGGGCACCTATGTTGATGGCAAAGTAAAACCAATTAAAGAAAGAGAATTTCATTTGGGCTTCTTTTTCATCTCCCTCGTCAAATTGATCAGCTCCAAATGAGGAAACACAAGGTTTGATTCCTCCGGTACCCAAGGCAATGAGGCCAAGTGCACTGTACAAGAATAAGTTTTGGCCTTGGCTTGCTTCTTTGCACATCACCGCGCAATTTGGCGGGTGCAATGTGTCAAAGTATGCCGAAATTGTTAGCATAATCATTCCCTGTGACATAATTCACAAAATAATAAACACATCAATATTTGCACTTAGGATTAAATTAAATTAATGAGTGAGATGAGTAAGTAAAATATAGTTACCACAGCATAGATGGTAGAGAAAACAATTATGGTTCTGAATCGACCAAGGTAAGCATCTGCAATAAACGCTCCAAAGATAGTGAGGACATAAGCAGCTCCAGTCCAGTCTGTGACGTGAGTAGCAGCATCTGGAATTGTTTCATGCATTTGACTTATCAAGTAATTGGTCAAGTTCACTGTAAGTCCCAAGAACGCAAACCTCTCTACCACCTCGTTCACTGAAAGTACATCAACAGGTCAAAGTAAATACATACCACCAAAATAATTATGAGTACAAAAACAATATACATTATGATTCTATCTAATTTATTTCATACATATGATATAGGGAGCTGCCTTCCATCCTCCAGTTGTTCGTTTATCAGCAATCCTACCATGCCTATCCACACGATCATTGCTCACCAAGCTATTCAAATCCATTTCCTCCTGTTACATAAAATTTTAAAAATAAGAAATATCATAACAAAGGAAAAAAGGAAAATGTCACGTAGTTTAGAAATTGGACCGGAAGAAGATAATGAGATATCAAATTGAATACTATTTATTTGTCTATAAATTAAACAATTTAAAAAAATATATATAATCATCTCAAGCCATTCCAAAAGCAAAATTAAGAATTCAAGACGACGTATTTAAACTCCTTAATTCCACCAAAGAATTAACAAATTCAAAATACCTGCAGCTGTAAATTCATATAGTAAAAATATACATTTTGATTTCGCATTCAAATCGTGTCGCATTAATTTCTCAAATTTCAATATGCTTTTAACGCGGAATTCGTAAGGCTGAATTTTGGCGCTTCTAATTATCTTGTGTTACCATCACATTTTTCTATAGAGAACCACTGTATATAGCGAACATTTGTTTCGCGAAACTCTTACGAATTCAAAGTAGCCAATCAAAAAATATAATGGCCAGAAAACACGTATAAATTGAGATCGAAGTTTTGATGTCCAATACCATATTCTTTAGTTTTTATATGTATTTTTTAAACACGTATAGATTGTAGAAGATAGAAAACACTAGTTTCGTAACGTCTCTTTTGTGAGTTTAAAATTGTGCTTATAAAAAAGAACGGAAGAAGAGAGCAAGAGAAAATGAAGATAAACATCTATGGTGTTAGTATTTTAATGTTGAGATAAAAGAAGAATGAGAAGACGAATACTTACCGTGTATATGACCCTGATCCTCTAGAGTGTTTGTTTCAACTTTCAACTGGGATACTGCGTTCGACTCAAAGCTCTCTCTTGACTTGATATTCCTACGTGTGAGAACCCATTTGTAAAGTTTGTGAAATACTACTAGTAGTTTAAAGTAGCATTATACATTTTTTCTTTCTGAATCAAACTTTTTTATATTTTTGGAAAAAAAATTAATTTGGTTGAATTACAGCTTTTCTTTCTTTTTTTTTTTTGGAAAAAGCTATTTGAATTAAAACTGTATTTCTTAATGAAGGCAGACCCATTGATGGAAATTAAATAGAACTACGGTAATTCATTAATGACCTTCCTTTATTTCTATTGACTTTTTGTTTTCAGACTCAATGTATCGTGTAAATCTGAATGGAGATGACGACTTACCTTTAATCTTGATTTATCTTTTTCGTATCAAATCTTGTTTTACTAATTCATTCCTAAAAAATACGAAAAATGTTGGGACACAGCTTTTGGTATTTTTCTCACTATTGTTACGTTAATCCAGGCTGAAGCTAAGGTTACATTTGAAAAAATATTTTCCATTTTCATGAAAAACAAAAGAATATGTTCTATACATATAGATGCATTATTTTTGTATAGGTTCCTTTCATCCAAGTTAATCATATTTGAAGTAAGTCGAATACTAAATATATGTTATCTTTTTTAGTTGAAATTAATATTGAGACCTCGACGAGGAGCGCACTTTTAAGCGTCAAGTTAATACAACCCAATGAGTTTAGTTCCTCTAAACTTAACCTCATTGATAAATGCATATCATTGTTAGCTTGGGTCCTTGGAGTATGTTCCTCATAAAGTTCCAAGTTTGATTCTCTCTGATATCCAATTCGGTGGATTAGCTTGGCTTCTTAAACAAAATTAATATTTTTTTAAGGAAAAAAAATAATTAATGTTATTTTGCACAAATTTTGAAAATAGCTTTGGTTAATAATCAAATTTCAAGTATATCCTATATATAATCAACTTCATGTCTACATTTCCTCCTGTTGATGGTTCCCATCAGCATCGTCGCTGTGTGGAAGAGAGTGAGAGACGATAATGGAGAGAGATGACAAGAGAGCGAGGGTGAAAGAGGGCGAGAGAGATACAAGATCACTGATTCACCGTTGTTAGAAAACGAGAACGACGTCGGAGAAAGACACCGTAGATGTTGGATTGAAGAAGATGAAGTGAAATGGTTTAATGACGATAATTAGATGAGAGAGAGAGAGAGAGAGAGAGAGAGAGAGAGAGAGAGCATGTGAGCAGGGGCGGTTGGCTTCATAGCCATGGGGTAGCATTGGCTACCCCAAAAGAAGAAAAAATCTTGAATAATTGGTATAGGTTTATATGTAGCTACCCCATTAATATTTTATTTGGCTACTCCAAACAATTTTGTTGGTTTAAAGGAAGATGATATTGCACAAATATTGATAATATAGTTTAGTGTCAATTATGAATAAATTTAAGTTCTTACAACTCCATAAAGCTCAACTTTTATAAATAACTATTGTTTAATTTTTATTTTCTTTGTTGCCGTTTCATTAAATATAAGTAAAAATTATTGTAAATTTATTTTACTTATCGATTAAGTTTAATATATTAGTTTTTAAAATATATTTTATTTCTTCTTTATATTTGGACCCCTCATAAAAATTGTGCGAGCTTCGCCACTGCATGTGAGATATTTTAATCTTGACCATTGATTTAAATCCAAGGGCTATTAATTATTCATATCATTCTCACATAAGATACATATTCTCACTTGATATGGCCCCTATATATATATATATATATATATATAGTTAGGATCCATTGACACCAGGTGTAAGTCAAAAGACTTACACTAAATCTAAACCTTTATAACTGATCAATCCTAAGGCTCATAATATTGGGACAAAGCAAACGCCGAAACAGCAAAGTAGAAGATCACAAATCAAATGGATATACCCACATTGTCTTCGTGCCTCTCCTTTCTTCTCCTTGAAACCTTGAATTTTCAAGAATAAATTAATATTATTTTAAAAAAGAATAAATTAATTCTATTTGTTCAGAGATTTTGATCGCAACAGATCCTTATCACATTTCATTATGCAGGGATTTGACCACATAATAATCTCATAGGATTATTTGGAATATTACTCCTAATATTTCGATAGGGATAAAAACAAGGACAATACATGGCTTTCTAAGAGTAGCTCCGGTGGTAATCTTCATACATTGGTTCTTTGTGGGTCCCATTAGTCCACCTAATCTTCAAACAACCCGTTAAAGATTTGCTCCAATGGTGAAATATGTAAAAAACTCAAAATAGGTCCCACAACAAATATTGAGAACAGCAACCAAGGAGCACAAGCGGTTTGTTTTTGCTTTTTTTTTATTAAAATATTGATTTACCTTTCCCAATGAACGTTACTTCATGAAGATACAAGAACGCCAGCATGGCGGACTCCAATGCAAAAACACTCATTCTTTGAAACTACACGTTGGCGAACGTATGTGAAGGACTACCGTTGGAGTTGGCCAAATGGATTATAGAAAGAGGATCGTTGGTGGCCGTCATCCTCAAAATGACGCCGACAAATACAAAAGCTCGGTGTCATTATATTTTGAGAAATCGATAAAAGGGATCACATTATATTTTTTAATTAGTTATAATTTCATGTTGAATAGAAAATCAAGATTGATAAATCATTCAATTGAATAGTGTTGATCTCTGCGAAGTTATTATTCATCATTGTTGTTGTACAAGCGGCATCATGTACTCGGCAAATTTGTCGTGTGATCACATGTGAATGGGGAGAAAGGGATCATGAGAACTCATATACGAAATATTGTAAGTCATTGGATTGATCAAATTGAATGGTCTAGATTTGGGTGTAAGTCTTGACTTACACCTGGTGTCAATGGATCCTGACTCATATATATACAAAGGTGCACTTAGTGTTGAACTTTTTTCAAACTTTGTATTTTTCTATGAAAAACAAATAACAAATGAACGCGATAATTAAAAGGCTTCTTGCAAATTGTGAGTGTGATGATATCATAGGAAATTGTGCTCTTGAGTTATGAGTAAAAGCTAGTGAGTCAGCATTAAAAGTTGTGAACTATTAACAAGTGAAGAATGCTAAAACGTGTTTTAAGGACATTGTTTTTTTTAGCAACAAATATAACTTTTGGTTCCTTAAAAAAAATATTTGAGTGAAAGAAGGGTAAAGTATGAGTCACTCAAAATAGCTTATTTAATTGTGTATACCAATTTTCATAGGGATTTCACCAATTTGTAGTCGAGTGAATGATGTCATCCCCTGTTCAGACGCACAACCAATCAAATAGCTAATCAAGTTGACCATCGATGTGGTTCCCAATTGTAACGAGTGATATGAGATTAATAAAATTGATATTGACATTAAACATACATAATTATCATATTTTGGAGAGAGAAAATGGTAAGTAGTTGCAAGCGTGAAATATAAAACTAAAAAATGAAGAAAAAAATAATCAAAGAAAGGCTCATGATCTCCTATAAATGATATGCTCCAATAATATATTACATAAAATATTAATAAATTATTATTATTATGCATTACATATAATAATACACAATATTAAGTACATAATTTATTCATATATGAAACACATACAACAGAAAAGCTTTGGAAAAGCACCGCAATAATTCATTAAGATTGTCATATAATTTTCACATATATCATAATAATATAACAATAATAATTATATATATTCAATAAAAGAAGATTGCCATCTAAGGGCCTAAATGACCACTACACAGACACACACATGTGTATGTGTATAGAGGATAGCAATCCAGGTGACATGTGAATTGAAAAGAAAGATGATGATGATGATGATGATGTATGATTGTTGTTACTTTCCTCTTCCTCTAAGGAGAAGATCAACTTACATGCACCATGGTGTCTGGAACGAGTCCCAAACACTTCCGTCTGCCAAGGTTTCCTCTGTGATCATTCTCGAATTTGCATAATTATTTGGGAAATCCATTGACATGGCATCTTCTGGCCATATGGAATCATCTAAAGGTGGAAAGAAATCCTTATAAGTTTGATCAATTGGATTAGAGTTGGTATCCAATGGAAAATAAGGAGTGAAGTTGTTGTTGTTTAATGGCTGAGAAGCTATTGACACTGTTGGGTATGGGTTGGTATTGAAACTTAAACATGTGTTCTTATCTGTGTTGTGATTACCTTGAGGATGGTACGGGTCTTCGATTTGAACAATTTGAGTGTCAGGGGAAGATTGTTGACCCTCAGATTTAACAGATGTAGAGATTTCAGGTAGATTGAGCTTGGCCCTTGGTCCATAAAGCTTAAGTGCGGCAGCATCATAAGCCAAGGCAGCTTCAAGGGATGTCTCAAATGTCCCAAGCCAAAGGCGAGAACCACGATTGGGTTCACGGATTTCAGCAACCCATTTACCCCAAGTTCTCTGTCTCACACCCTTGTAAGGGCAGCTCGGGTTTTCAGGTCCTCCCTTACCTTTCATACAACCTTTTCTGGAAATGGCTTGTTGGGGCTTCTTCAACTTTTTTCTCTCCTCAGCTTCCATGCCCGATTTCATAATTATGATATCGAGTAGCACAGTTATGAGAAGATTGTGGGTTATGGAGGATTGAAATATAACAAAAGAGTTATGAGAGAAAACAATTGAGGTGATAGATGTTATTTATATTTCCAAACCAATGCACATTAATGAGATTAAATGTACGTTGAACGTGGCCTCTGTGGTTGGGCTATACTGCTACCTGGCATGAGGATCTAGACATATCGTGTCCAAAATGAACCTCAGTGTTCATTTCTCTTATATACACTTGGCTCGTGCTTTTGTTCGCATGCAACTCATGTGTCAAACGACCAAGTTAAAACAAATTGCTAGCGTAATTTCATATTTCTTCCTTTTGTGTATGAATTACTAAGATGGTAAAAATGAATGTGAAAAAAAATAAAAAGTCGTTGCAAGAAATTAGGTCTCCTCTAATTGATAATTTTGATTGTTTAAAATACAAGTGAATAGTGTATAGGTGGCAAAATAAGTTGGACACAACAAATCAACACATTTAGACATCTTCTTTTTTTAAAGTGAATTAAGTTTTTTTTTTAAGGAAAGAGGGTTGAAGCCCTAAATTAGACAATAATCAATCTAGAGGTGGCAACTAGGGGTGGCAAAAATATCCATGTCTGTGGTATCCATGGGTAAAATCTTTCACGGGTACGGAGCGGGTAGCTAAACGGGTATCTACGGGTATAATAAATGAGTATTACAAAATACCTCCTTTAATAGCGCTCATTTGGTGGGTTTAATAGCGCTTGTGAAGCGCTAAGAAAGCCCTCGCTATTATAGGTCAGAACCCCTATAATAGCGCTTTCTAAACGCTATTAAATAGCCTTGTTTTTGTGTTATTTTTAAAACAGATGTTTCTTAACGCTTTTTAGAAAGCGCTATCTTAACTATCCCCCTTTAATAGCGTTTTCAGAAAAAGACTATTAAAGGCGTGCTAAGTTTTTTTCTAAATCCTGCATTCGAAAGTTCAATACTGTAGCAAATTAGCAAATCAATCAAACATCTTATTGCATCCATTGATAAACAATTAAACACTAGTAATATGTTCATCAAAAACTTGGTTACAAATTAAATCTCATATATTAATCAATCCTAGAGAAGGACATCTAATTTACAAAACTAAAAAAAAATGGTAAGGTCAGTGCACATATAGCAAAAGTAGTCGCAACCAACAAAAAAATACTCAACTGCAAAGGTACTCATGACAAGCGATCCAACGTCTAGTGGTTAAAGTTATACCTCTAACAGAAGATTTCCTATGTCATATGGAAAGAAATATTAATTATGTATTGTTCGATTTCCTGTGTATTGTAAAGGAAAAAAATTAAAAGGGATATATTTGATTGATATACAAAATATGTGCTGACATAAGTAAGAAAATAAATGAGCACAAGTAGTAAAAAGTTCAAAACTCAATAGCATGATTAAGACCAACACACACGCACTAGATAGATAGTTATGAATATCTTAATGTGTAAAACTAGGAAATACGCACTAGATAGATAGTTATGAATATCTTAATATGTAAAACTAGGAAATGTAAAAGACTGAATAAAAGACCTAGATAAACCTTCTAATTGGATTAGTGATTCTTTATTATTTATTCATACCCACTTGTATTTAACTTCACCAATATTTTATAGCCATAAGCAAATCATAAACAAGATGCCATATAAGAATATGTGACAACAAGACAACCAAACAAACAACTATGACTTACCTACAATAAGGTCCACAAGAATATTTTTTTACATACAAAATAAGAAAGCAACAACTAGAGAGAGAAAATTAACAAGTGTTTTTCTTTGACAAAAGATAAACTTTGAAATTTCAATAAAATAACGATGTCATCATGGTTTCGTCAAACTTAGTGGACAAAACACTAAACTAAATTCCATTAAAACAAATCATATCAAGTCAAATTAAAATTCATGACTTCGTGAAATAACCTTATTATATTACGCATAAACGAGTAATAACATATATATGAGTGAAAATTCCCCACGTTTCAGCTCATTTAAACATAGTGAATATATCAAACCATGATTCATTAGCATCTAACGGCTAACTAAGGATTTAATATCTTTATTGACAACATAGTGAACTTATCAAACCATGAATTTAAAAACAGAATATAAGAACATAATAGATTCAAACTAACTCACAAATCACTTAATATATTCTCAACTTAGCAAAATCGCACCTAATACGATTCAAACTAACTCACAAATCAAATGAACACAATACCTCAATTGAGCAGAGTTTGAATCCAAAAAACAACCTTGTTTTGCAAGCACAATTTGAATCCAAAGCTGAAAATCAAAAAAATTATAAATTAGATTTCAAGCCAAACTTTCAATTTGATTAAAAAATCAAAACTTTCAGAAGCAACCTTACGGATGAAATCAAAATGAAGATATGCTAGTCTAAAAGAGTAGCCATACAAATAACAATATCTGCATTAACAAAAATGAAGTCTCTCGAGTGTCAAGCCATTACAGGTGATATTCTTTAAATTCCACACCATCATTTATGTCGCCTATATCTCCCCCATTACTGATACAGGCATAGGAGATGAATTACTCATAAGGGCGGTCAAAAAAGTTAATCATACATTAAATCTTTTATAATGTTCAGTGAATCAAAAGCTAAACAAATCAATGTCGTATAAAAAATTGAACCTTTCCATAGGAGAGCTAAAGCCTTGGCATGTGGCAACTTTGGGAAATATCTAGAGAGAGAGAGAGAAATATAGAAAAATTCTTTTATAGTGTTCAGTGAATCAAAACTAAAACAAATCAATGTCATTTCTTTCTTTTTTTTCTCTTCAATTCGATGCAACATTTTATTTGTACTAGTTTATTTTAACAAAAAAATTGAATTGAAGAATGAAGGGGTTGGAAGAATCAAAGACCTATTTCTTTACTAGCCTATTTTGACAATTAGTAAAGAAATATAACAAAATCAAAACCATAAAAGATACCCAAACTAATATAACCAACTAAAATAACCAAATTGGACCTATTTCCACAACATAAAATCAAAACCAAAATTAAATACGAAAAACAAAAGATAACAACACGGTGGATGAGGTGAAGGGAGATCCATTGAAGAAACACTTGTTAAGATCTGGCTTCGTTAGAAACAAAATATGGCTAGTGTCGCGCAAGAAGAACTTCTCACATAAACAAAGAGAATGATTCCTTGTTGTCCTTGTTTCAAGTAAAATAAAATAATACATGTTGATTTTATTCATAAATATGACAAAGCATAACTGAAAAGACAAATTTGCCGATTGAAGAACTATTGTCTCACCCAAGTCTTCAAATTCATCATATGTGAAGTTAGAAAAAACGAGTTCCTTCGTAAAATTTATCCCAAAAATATATACAAATGACTCTTTTGTCACTAACCATATTTTTGAAATGATAAGTTGACAATTAATTGGTTGTCCAGCACCGTATATTTATATGGATTAGGCATTATTCGATTTTCTCTTTTACACATATTATTAGTTATAAATAGTGCATTTTTATATTTATTTTTTTCAAGGGAAGAAATTCATTGTTTTTCATTAGCTATCAAATCTCAGATACATGACGGTACATCATCGTAAACGTAGGAGCTAGCATGAGATGGGGCTACCCTAGCTAATTCATGAGCGACCCCAATGGCTTGCCTCCTATTGAACTCGACATGAGAGTTCTGAAAATTACAACCAAACAACTGCCTACAAGCCTGAATAATACAACCTAGTTCACTACTATCAATTAGGTTTGAATTAAAATGTTCAACAACAGACTTGGAATCCAAAACAAAATCAACATAATCATAGTGAAGATCAGCCACCCATTGTAGCGTCGTGTGAAGTCCAACAGCCTCGTCGACATCAACATCACAAAGAGGAGAGAAACATTCTGTCTTAGCTATGACAAACTCACCCTGATCATCACGGATACATATGCCAATACCTACCATATTCAGAGAGTTAGAAAAAGAGGCATCAATATTACATTTGTACCTACCATATGCCGGCTTCGTCCACTCAATGACATGATCATGAATAACATTGTTCGGCTAAGCATGACTGTCAGTAGCTTTATGTGATCTGACTTCTTGGGCGGTTCTCCAATCATCTAAGAGGTGTCGAGCTCGTTCAACAACTTTCATACATGTTTCATTTTGTTGTTGCCACAATTTTATATTCCTACACTTCCACAAGCTCCACATGATCATCACAAATAACTCTTTTTGCGTAGAAAGCAGCAGGTCAAGAAGGGAAAATATCAAAGCATCCATGTTATAATTTTGACGGAGAGTTCTATCAATAATATCCCATAAGTTAACCTCTCGCCATGCTTGCATCGCACCTGGACATTCTAATAAGACATGAATGCTATCTTCATAATTAATTCCACACAAAACACAATCATTAGGACAATGAATACCACGACTACTCAGGCGTGCACGTGTAAGGAAACAGCCCCGACACACACGCCAAACAAAATTTCGAATCTTGGGAGGCACCTTAAGCTTCCAAATTGAACTCCATTTACCCGGAATATGCAAATGGGAGTTATCTGCAATCTCTGTTACACAAATTTGATATGCACTACGAACGGAATAACTACCATTTTTCTCAGCCTTCCAAATAAATTTATCTTCATAAACAAGAGGATGGAGAGGAGTATTCAAAATAAGCTGGGTAGTATTATAATCAAAAACATTAGAAATTAGGGTAGTATTCCAAACCTTTTGTCGATGGTTCGATGATATCTTGAACTTTGACATGAGCAAGGGGTGCATAAAGAGGACTTTGTGTTGAGAGGGAACGACTATCTTTAAGCCACGAAGCACCGAACAAAGGAATACTAGCTCCAGAACCAATTCTCCATCTAGCACCCTATTTTACCACCATTTTAGCACTGAATATACTTCGCCATACATAACTAGGATTAGCTCCAAGCGTAGAACTCAAAAAATCACAATGAGGGAAGTAGTGTGCCTTAAATAAACGAGACACAAGACTAGTATTATCAACTTGAAATTTTCATCCCTGCTTACCAAGCATCGCCACATTAAAAGATGTGAGGTCCTTGAATCCCATACCACCATAATTCTTATGAACAGTTAAACGTTCCCAAGATAGCCAATGCAAACCTTTTCTAGTGGAGCCACCATGTCCCCACCAGAAAGCATTAATCATTTTTTCTATGACATCAACCAACTTGTTTGGTAAAAGATAAATGCTCATAACATAAGAAGGAATAGATTGAAGTACCGATTTAATCAACACTTCACTTCCGGCTTTAGAGAGACACTTTCTGCTCCAAGAATTTATTTTGTGCCAAATGCAGTCCTTAATGAAGCCAAAAGTCGCTTCTTTGCTTCTACCGATCATGGATGGCAGCCCCCAAGTACTTACCGGTACCCATAACAGCGCGTACACCAAGGATGGATGTGATAGAGTCTTGAGTAGGGTTGGACACACTCCGACTATAATAAACTTCAGATTTAGGGAGGCTAATTGCTTGACCAGAAGCTTTTTCATAAGTCTCAAGAATATTTTTCATTACAAAAGCTTCTCTTTCTTCTGCCCTAAAAAATAAAAAACAGTCGTCTGCAAATAACAAATGAGAAATAATAGGAGCATTAGTGCATATAGAAATACCATGAATATCACCTCTCCTTTCAGCTTGACGGATGACAGCTGAGAGACCTTCTGCACATAAAATAAACAAGTAGGGAGAAAGAGGATCGCCCTGTCTAAGTCCCCTACCAGGAAATATAGGTCCCACCGACTCATTGTTAACAATTACAGAATAATCAACTGTTTCTACACACATCATAATCCACCTAATCCAACAGCTAGCAAATCCCATTTTAATCATGACCTCCTTAAGATATAACCAATCGATACGGTCGTATGCTTTACTAATATCCAACTTTAACGCTACATTCTTATCTCTCACGCCCTTGCTTATTTTCATATGATGAATAACCTCGATAGCAATCATGGCGTTATCCAAGATGGAGCGTCCAGGGACAAACGCCGACTGGTTATCTGAAACACATTTATGGAGGACATTTTTCAACCTGTTAGCCAAGACTTTAGCTATAAGCTTATACAACACATTGCACAGTGCTATGGGGTTCCAGTCTTTCATAGTATGCTGCTCATTTCCTTTGGGGATCAAAGCAATGTTAGTGGAATTAAGCGAAGGTGGAAACTGATTATTATTCAACCAAGAACAACACTCACTAAAAATATCAGAATTACACCAAAATTTCTGAAAAAATTCTGGATTAAAACCATCCGGACCAGGACACTTATCCGGGTGCATAGAATATATGGCTTCCTTAAACTCTTGTACCTGAAAAGGAGCGGTTAGAAAATCATTGTCCTCTACCGACACAACATTATCAATGGCTGCCAACATAGGGGCATGGTCACTATCATTTTCAAGAAAAAGTTCCTCAAAATAACCTTTAGCAAGCTGACATAGACCATGTTTATCTGTTACATGTTGATAGACTTTTAGCAAGTGTACTAAAAATATATCGAAGTAATAAAATTTATAAGTTTGTATCCACAGAGACTATTTCAATTTCTACTCGATAAAAGCGTTAAAATAAAGATTTAACAAATAGCGGGTATGTAGAGCATATATTTGATTGAGTTCAAAAGCAAATAAAAATAAAAATAAATGGTTTTGGAAAATATAGAGATAAAAAGTGATCAGGTCTTTCAAATCAATTAATTATCGTTGTTTTGGTAAATTGCACCTAGTCTCTACAATTATTCTCCTAGACTCACGACAAATTAACAAAATAGTTTTGATCAATCCCTTGACTCAAAACACTCTTCTAAAGCTACCACACCATAATCCCTTAGGTGAGTTCGTAACCGTTGAAGGCTTTATGAACGTTAATTTTTATGTCATAATCTAACAATCATCTATCCCTAGACTGACCCGTTAAATTAACCAGAATTATTAGATACAATTCAATAGCTAGGGTCAGTAGTTAATTGATATTTGAATTCGGTTTATATGTGATCAGTATACAAAAAGCATTAAGAACAAACAATTCTAAATAAAACTAAGATTATAATTGTACTGAAAAGAGTTTATATAATCACATGGTTCAAACAGCTCAAATTAAAATCATCTCTGACCTAATCAAAGAAAATTAGCTAGATATGATCAAAGGGATAAACAACATAGTAAAGAAAAATAAACCGATAGAGAGTTCCGTCGTTGTCGGCGTTGCTCCTCAAATTAATTCCAATCCGTGTTGTTGTTATCCTTGCAGTAGCTTGTTTTTCCCTTCAATTCATGCCTCTCCCTCTTGTAAAACGTGAATGTGTTTCTTTTTCCCAAAACCTTGAACTTCTCTTGTGCCAAAACTGGAATCGTAATCTTGTACAAGAAAGCTGCCTCACATCCGTGTTTCATTCTTCGTTTATAGCACTCCCCTCATCATTGATTTTAGGTCAGCTACGTGACATAGGCCCAATGCCTATTTCATTCTTTTTATATTCACACCACCTAAGAATTACACTTCCTTGTTCATGTGTGCTCTTTTATATCAATCATGTTTTCTCTTGCTTTCATTTCTTTCTTTGTACTACATGTTCCTTCTCAAATTACCCATCAAGTATATTCATAGATATATAGCCACAAACCAGTAGCAATAATAGCTGATGAAACCTTATTGACTCAATAAATCAAAAATGACAATTTATTCAAAATGACTCTAAATTAAATACTAAACTAATAAAAATAAACTAAAAACTTAATTAAAATGACTCTAAAAATAGTGAATGACTGACTGTCATCATAACCCCAAACTTGAACTGTTACTTGTCCTCAAGTAACAAATTGGTTAAATTGACAATCGACAGTAAAATAACAATTACTTGATCAAGCGATAGTACCCAAAAGTTCATCTCCCTACTAGCTAAAAATGAGCTAGTTTGACTTGCTTGCATCCACCATACACAACTCCACTCAACAATTTGATAAAGGTTCACACACAGTCGACATGCAGGTCTACATATTACCATACGCTTGAAAAGTTTTTAAACGTCAATCAAAATCAATGTCATTACACACTTTGAGGTCTTTAAGGGCACACTTTGAGGTCTTTAATGGTTATAACGGGGTTTATGTAAAGGTGGGATATTATTTGGATAAGTAGGCTACACAAAATTTGAGTTAGGCACTCCTACGAAAATTAAAGCATGGATTCAATCCCTCATTCACCCTTTGAAACAATTTGTAAAGGTATTAGAGAATATATGTAACTTGTTAGGACAATCGAGTTTAAAGTTACTCAGATTTTTCATTGTTCGTCCCTTTTTCATTTTTTTATACACCATTTTTTAGTGTAATTTTCATGATAATGTTCTTTGTTCTCTAGTACCCCCACCCCAAACTTAGTTGGTTGCAAATTCCAATAACAACTTCAAACTTATTGTTTAGCAACATTCTACGAAGCCTAACTCAAATATAACATTTTGGGTCAATTCTTAAAAGTCTCTAGGCTTAATATGTAGTTTGTCACCAAACAAAAAGGATCTAAACCTATCGGCTCGAATTGGTTTTCAAAAAGGATATATTTCAATTAAAAATCAGGGCGCTTCAAAGGCTCACAGGACCAAGCACTTTCGCCTTAGTGTGTCAATGACAAAAACCAATCAACAGTAAAGAAACAATGCAAGTTCTAGAAATATAGTTGCACATAACACTCTATATAAGTAAATTGAAAAAAATAAAATTTGGCTATGAACCTTACAGTTATGATATCTGGGAGTTGTGACTACCTATCTTTAACTCCGGTACACTTCGCCTTTGAACCACAAGTCACTCCTCCTTATGAACTTTTGGAATACCACTTGAACAAGCAATTGTTACTAAACTGGAAAAAGTCAAGAAACAATAAAATTCATTAATAATAAACAAGAAAACAATTAAAGTTACTGAAAAAAGGAATCAAACTGACACGACTGACATCTGACAAAAAACAAGTTATTGAAAATGAAGTTGATGTGGACTTTGATTTTTTTTTTCCATCTTCTCACCTTTTTTTTTGTTTGCTTTTTTTTTTCTTCATTCATTTTTCATTTTTTTTACTGAATAGAAATACTTGCAAAATAAAAAACATAAAAAAAGGATGGGTTGCCTCCCATCAAGCGCTTTCTTTTACGTCATTGAGCTTGACGCTTCAACCACTGTTAGGGTGGCAAAAATGATAGAAAGAATATATCACCCTTCTTCTTCCTCTTGTTTGGCAAGAATTCCATGAACTTTGCATAAAGAATCAGACAGTCCCATGCGCTCTCTGTTACTCCTTTGGAATTTAAGCTCTCCCACCTTAGAGAAGGATATGTATTCATTTGCACATGAGTGAGTTCTTCAGACCCCATTTGTTGAGACTTCAGGTAGAGACCAACACTTATCACTTTTGGATTGTAGTCCACCACAGTATCCTGACACTCAGTCTCCATCTCAACCAACTTTTGTTGAGATTCATATGCTTTCTCAACAAGATTACCACACTGAACTTCAAATTTATCAAATGATCTTGATTTGACATCAAGAAATCATCTAAAATATTTTGAAGTTGAGTATTGTAATCTATGTTGATAGCCTTTTTCTTCCCTTCAAAATCACTAACTTGATGATTTGCCTTGTAAAGATCACATCTCTCATTTAATCTCGAGATTTTATTGTCCAAATATTTTATCTTCAAAGATAGCATATATTTTTCATAACGAAGAATATCGATCTCTTCAGAATCAACCAGTAATCGACTACCCCACATTGCTACGAAACTCAAAGAAACCTTTCAGTAGCAAAGCACAAAGAAATAAAAATGAAGAGCATAAATCATTAAAAAAAAAAAATCAACTTTTTTTTCTTTTCAAATTATAAACAAAAATATAAATGACAGAAATCCTAAATAATAGCGAAATTACCATATTAAAATGATTCAACAGTCTTCGGCAGCGGCGCCAAAAACTTGATAGACTTTTAGCAAGTGTACTAAAAATATATCGAAGTAATAAAATTTATAAGTTTGTATCCACATGGACTATTTCAATTTCTACTCGGTAAAAGCGTTAAAATAAAGGATTTAACAAATAGCGGGTATGTAGAGCATATATTTGATTGAGTTCAAAATCAAATAAAAATAAAAATAAATGGTTTTGAAAAATATAGAGATAAAAAGTGATCGGGTCTTTCAAATCAATTGATTATCGTTGTTTGGTAAATTGCACCTAGTCTCTACAATTTTTCTCCTAGACTCATGACAAATTAACAAAATAGTTTTGATCAATCCCTTGACTCAGAACACTCTTCTAAAGCTACAACACTCTAATCCCTTAGGTGAGTTCGTAATCGTTGAAGGTTTATGTCATAATCTAACAATCATCTATCCCTAGACTGTCGCGTTAGATTATCCAAAATTATTAGATCTAATGCAATAGCTAGGGTCAGTAGTCAATTGATATTTGAATTCAGTTTATATGTGATCAGTATACAAAAAGCATTAAGAACAAACAATTCTGGATAAAACTAAGATTATAATTGTAGTGAAAAGAGTTTATACAATCACATGGTTCAAACAGCTCAAATTAAAATCATCTCAGACCTAATTAAAGGAAATTAGCTAGACATAATCAAAGGGATAAACAACATAGTAAAGAAAAATAAACCGATAGAGAGTTCCGTCGTTGTCGGCGTTCCTCCTCAAATTAATTCCAATCCGTGTTGTTGTTATCCTTGCAGTAGCTTGTTTTTCCCTTCAATTCATGCCTCTCCGTCTCGTAAAACGTGAATGTATTTCTTTTTCCCAAAACCTTGAACTTCTCTTGTGCCAAAACTGGAATCATAAATCCTGTACAAGAAAGCTGCCTCACATCCGTGTTTCATTCTTCGTTTATAGCACTCCCCTCATTATTGATTTTAGGTCAGCTACGTGACATAGGCCCAATGCCTATTTCATTCTTTTTATATTCACACCACCTAAGAATTACACTTCCTTGTTCATGTGGCTCTTTTGTATCAATCATGTTTTCTCTTGCTTTCATTTCTTTCTTTGTGCTACATGTGTTGAAACAAAAATCTTTTTGATGAATGTTTTAATGATAATAAAACTTATGGAATAAACACTAAGTTTTATGAATGGTGATCTACTGATGTTTTCACTTGAGTCTTTTTACAGAAGTTGAGAAGAAAGAAATCTCTTACAACTGCATATATATACTCATTGAAAGAATATCAAAATAGTAATATCACAAGCTCAAAGAAGATATAAAAAGAATATTGTTTGAATCAAATAAGTGTTGAGTGAAGATTCAACAAGAAGATGAATTTTGTGAGTGATTGATTCATCATCATTACCGCATGGTTTTCAACAATGCCTTAAAGATTCAAGGAAGAAAAGACATGTCTAAACTAAAACATCTCAAAGATACTCAATAGACAAGAAACATTGTGTGCAATCACCGAGAGGAATTATGAGATAAATTATATCATCAACAAAATAATTCAAGGTTCATTAATCGAGAAGGTATTGTCATATAATATAGAAGACAACATCATCAACTCTGATGAAAGAATGTTCTCATGATAAGGATGCCTATTACACTCGAAATTATTCTCATCATTTCATCAAAATGATTAGAATCAACTTTGAAGAGAAACCAATCATGAATGAATTATTTATTAATTCACTCATTAATGATATTAGTTGGAGAAATATCAAAGAAGAAACTTCATGATCATATGCTTGGGGATTCTATCATAAAAGACTTATGATGGTCCAAGAATCTTCCATCACTATTCAAGATATGATTTGGAGAATAGAAATCAATTAAAGGAATTTTGACTTTGAGAAAGGTTTCTCATGTTCCTACAAATATC
>Ga0315914_1001824_pt1 | contig 32394 bp, 20 predicted proteins | sample MpolenodulesMG_FD_203920 | JGI IMG/M metagenome (GOLD analysis project Ga0315914, IMG submission 203920) | Medicago polymorpha root nodule microbial communities from Los Angeles, California, United States - elongated nodules | ecosystem: Host-associated > Plants > Roots > Nodule | place: USA...
ACCCCCAACCACAGCATTAGATTTTGGAGTAAGGCTTAAACTATTTGTACTACTCTAGTATTTGACCTAGATTAATACTCGTATAATAAATAGGGGTCTAAATTGGTGATATGTATAAAATGTTATAAATCATTCTAACTGATTAAATTTTGTTTCCCTTGGTTTTCCTTTACTCCTTGAAATCCTCTGTAGGAATCAATGACCAAGCTTTATTCAACTAGGAGAGATTAGATACATGGATCAAACACTGCCCATTGGGATCTATCGAAATTCAAAAACTAAATTTTCAACAAATCAATTTAGAATAAGGTATTTTTTAGACATTTATGTTAAGAAGCTAAATATAATAATCATTTCCTTGGCATACATGGCTAGAAGAAAAAGACACAATTATCCACGGCATAACTCACCGGATGTCTTCACCCTTAGTAACAGTACTACGACGCCGTGTGCCAAATCCAGATGGATCCATGGTAGAAAAGCCGCCCATATTTGGCCCAAAAAATGTCTCAAATAAATCAAATGGATTTGTCTGCAAGAAAAAAAAATTATTAAATATAAATGTACCTTACATACAAGCAGCAAAAATGGGTAGACAGAGTAAAAGACAACTTCAATTGGCATGCATTTCAATTTTTTCCCATAAAGAAGGCAACATGCGACATTAAAGCATCAGTAAAATAACTTGTAATTCTCCTGGCAAGCAAGTTTTTATCATTCTTTCAAGTGTGTGTCTCCCTAATCTTACATACTAAACAATCAAGCAAAAAAAGCATATTGAATACCGCATAGGCACTTGATCCTCCTCCGACTGAACTCTTAACTCCTGCCTCGCCATATTGATCATACAAAGCCCTCTTTTTGTCATCTGATAGCACCTGACAGTGTTATAATTCAGAATTCAGAAGCAAATATAAAACAATTATACTACTACAAGACGGATTTGTGATCTTCCAAAATGAAACAGGAGCTTAAGACATTTCCATCAATCCAATTAAGAATAAAAAGTACCATAGAACTTTCTTATGAAATTGAGTCATTTATAACATGGTATTAGAAAGAGAGAGAAAAAACATAGAAATGGTTTAAGCTACTTTTGCTTATCTACGCTTTAAAACTTGACTTTTTCTGTTTATCTGCCGTTTTCTTTGTTTAAATCGAAGCACTTTACTAGCCTTTGACTTGGTCAAATATTTCATAGCACGTAAATGTTTCATATTGACGGTCATATTTTGCAACAAAACACAACATAATGGGTGAAAAAGTTCTAAAAGCAAGCAAGTAAGAAAACCTTGGAATTGAAAAAAAGAGAAAAAGAAAAAATAAATCATCAGATCAGGCCAAAAGCAGCTAAAGCACTACTGATCCCATTTAAACGTCAAATGAATGGACAAAGCCTATGTGTCTCTAATGTAACTCTAATGTAATTTTTCCACAATATTGAAGAAGAAAAGAAAAACGGTAACAAGTTAGGCCCCAAGTCAAAAACTCAGCTGATTACTTTTGCAATTGATATCAAACTTGAACATGCATACTATTCCAATAAAGAAAACTTAACACAATAACAATGAACAATGAGTGGTGTAATTTCTATGCATACCTCATAGGCATTACTAATCTCTTTAAACTTGTCAGTTGCCCCAGGTTCCTTGTTCACATCAGGATGATACTGCATACAAATCAAATAAACACAAAAATCATGCCAAGTAAGATTGTTTGCATTGAAATCATGTGTATTTGGTTCTGCATTGATAAAAAAATTATTTTGAATGAATTGATTTTATAAAATTGAGTTTTGTTAAAAGTTAGTCGAATGTAAAATGGTTTATGTCTGGATACATCCATATAAAAGGGGAGTTGAATGATAAATTTTAGCGTAAAAATCACGTTAAGAGTTAAAAGGATCATAGCTTCAAGTTAGAAGCAACTCTACTCGAGAGCAATCAAACAAATTAAAATCAGTTTTACACCTCCATAATCAAATAAAAGTGACTTGAATGATAAATTTGAACGATAAAATCATGTTTGGCGTCAAAAGCTATAAATCCTAGCTTCAGTTAGAATCAACTCTATAGACTAAGGCTATGTTTGGTAAAAAATAGTGAATAATTGATAACCTAGCTCGTAGTGGATAACTGATAAGCTAGCTGATTGAATTTGTAGCGTCGGGTAAAACTAGCGGTGAACTAGCTTATAAGTATGCAATGATATAAAAAAGATAAATTTAATCAATATTTTATTTTCTTTCAATTAAAGGTTACAAGGGTAAAATTGAGATAAAAAAATGATGACATATAAGCTACTTGAATTAGCTTATTAAAAAACACTAAAAGCTTGTAAAAATAAGCTTTAAGCTTGGGAAACGAAATGGGTCTTTTTTAAGGGTCTGTTTGGTAAGGCATGTTTTTTAGCTTCTAGCTTATGTCCTATAAGCTCATTTGACTAAAAAAGACCGGTTTGGTAATGGTCACTTTCTCATGAGCTTATAGCTTATTTTATAAGCTTGTAGTGGTTTGTGATAAGCTAATTCAAGTAGCTTATAGCTTAAAGTTTATAGCTTATCACTTTTTACCTAAATTTTACCCTTGGGTCTTAATTGAAAAAATATGTATATTAATTAAATGCACTTTTTTTTTTATGTAATTTCATATTTATAAGGTAGTTCAACCGCTATTTTTACCAAACACCAATAAATTCAATCAGTCGTCGGTTCTCCGCTATTTTTACCAAACAGAGCCTAAATCAATTGTACACCTCTATGATCAATTTTCCCCATCGAAAATTGAAACCAAACATACATACACCTAACAATATGCATTGAAAAACCAAACTAATAAATCCTAACCTAATGTTCACAATTTGTGATTACAATTAATTTAAGCAGCAAAAGAATGGAAAATAGAATGATACCTGACGAGCTAACCTTCGATAAGCGGCTTTGATTTCTTTACCAGTAGCGGATTTGGGAACACCGAGGGTAGAATAATAATCAGAAGAAGCAGCAAAAACAGTGAGAAAGCGTTTTGGTCTAGTAGCAGAAGAGAATTTAGAATTAGAGTTGGAGAAAGTGGAAGAAGGAAAAGGAGAAGAATGAACGGAAAGGAAATTGTTGTGGGAACGGAGATGAATTCCTCCGGCACAGAAGCATGAATGAGTTGATGAAGGTGGTGGAAGAAGAGAGAGTGATATAACTGCCATTGAAATTCAATTCAAAATTGAATGAATTATGAAGAAGAATGAAAATATGGTTTGTTCATGATATTAACGCGCACGCACGCTTAAATTGTTTGTTTAAAAGGGTCGGGTTTTATGGGTTCTGCTGGCTGAACTGGACTACTGGTATTGGTACACACCAGAGGCAGAGAGGAAGGGACTTCGTGGGACCCACAACTACCAGATAAGTTGTGGCTTATTGCTAGCCTCGTCTTGTTTCTTCTCTACATACTAAAACAATTTTTATGCGTGCGTCTGTGTTGTTTAATTGATTCTTATCAAAAGTAATTTATGATTTATTTTAGTTTTTTATATTTAGTTTTAAATAGTTGAGAATATTCTACGGAAAATTATTTCATAAATAGTCAACCGTGGACTAATACTTAAAACTATCAAAAATTTCAACGATGGACCAAGGTATTTTTCAGAAGAAAAAAACTCATGATCCTTATTGTATTTACGGTTAAGATCGTGATTTGATTGATGTCGATTCAATACAAACTACATATTTATTTTTCATTGTTTTAATTAAATTGTTATTAATTAAGTCACTATTTTAAATCATAAAAATGAGGAGGATCATTAACATCGGATTATTAACATCTACTACCGAGACAACCTATGTGGTGATGGTTGGAGTTTTAAATATTTTTTAAATATTAGAATTTCTCTAGTTTTTATATAAACAAGATGTGTTTAATCATAAATATAATAATTGATTAATGGTTAAATATATCAACCTGTTATATTTAGCTTTTTACAAGAAATTTTTACGTCTGTGTGATATGATATGATACCATCTGATCATGTTAGGAAGTGCAACAATTCGCAAGGTGTTGAAAAATATGTTCAAGCCACTCCTCCACAAAGTGTGTGTCACATGAGCAAGCTACATTTGCATATTTGATATCTATTCTGGACAATTTTCTAGCTGCTTTGAAATTAGACATAATAAGGTAGTAGTATTTGTTAATTGTTAGTGTACAGAATGTGACAATTTGAAGGAAATCATGACTGAGATGGGTTTTGCTAACAAATGATGAATCCAATACATCTTACAGTGCACCATGTCTGTTTCGACGGACATGAATTAATTTGTGGCCTTTTGTGACATAAGATATCGCAGAGTACTATACCAAGATGCAGATAATACTTACTTATTTTGGTGTTTCTGGCCGTGTAAAAATACTCAATTCTATCTAATAGTAGTAATGCAGCTACATGACAAGGCATGCCATGTTCGTAAAAAAATTTGTATCTCCACGCTTCCATATGCTATTAATGTTATTCGAGGTTGATTATTATATTGAAATGCTTGTCTACATGTTTCACTTTTGTGCAACAAATGGGTTAGACAAAGACATTTGTGGGAAAATTAAAAAACTTCCCAAGCGTTGACGGTGTGTAAGTTAACGTGATGAGTAAATGATTTTTGAGGTTTCAGAATGTATACAGTGATACAAGTAAGGTTTTCTTCACAGTCAAGCAATTATCATTAGATCAGACATATATAATGGAAATCAAGATAATCGTGTATTGAACAACCACTGCTATATTGATAGCTGAAAATAATCAAGACTAAGAGCAAAAAAAAAACATAATCTGTTGTAGTATTGTGATGGTAATAAACTGGTATTTAACATTCTTAGTACTTGTAGTACACACAATTCCAGAGATGGATTCAGGGAAGAATAAATAATTGAATTAACTGAAGAATAATTATTATCAGTTCTATTCCAGGTTGATAAGATAGATTCACCCCTGAACTAGGAATAGCTACATTTCCTTGGCCTACAGGAGCTACACAAACTGTAACAATAAACAATAAATACTTTTTTTGGAAAAATAAAACACCAGATACATAATAAATTAACCCGATACAGCTATTTAACTGCCTCGATTGTGCTATTCTACCAGCTGATTGCATTAGAAGCCATCGGGAGGGAAACGCCCAGGAAAAGGGTTGTTGTATTTTTGTGCCTGATTCAGATGCATTCGCAAAGCATAATTATTAACCTGTAAACAAAACCATAGATACAACATTCATTAGCATAGGCAGACAAATTTTTGAAATGCAAAAAAAAAAAAAAAAAAAAATTGGAGAAGGGTGTTCATCTTAGAATTTCCATCCACCAATTTTCCCATGTTCAGTAATCCATTTGTCCAAGACAATGGAACCTTTTCAGAACAATGTACTCTCTTATGTTCAGATGTAACAGATAAATCAAGCATTGGCCCCACAACACACACTCTTTCAACATAACAGAACCAGAGTCATGCAGAACGGGATGGAGGATATTTGTAGATGACCAGTAAGCAGAAAATTCCTATCCTCACTTGAAAGACTAATGATTGACCATAGATAGTGGATTTACTACCGAGACTTAACCACGTGGGAAGAACACATAGCAGCTAATATAGATCCCTTAGATTCACTTCCATATATAGGGCATTTTAGCAAAATTATGCCTTGTCTATTAACTATTAACCATCAATCTCCATGATCATCGTCATTAACATTTAGTCATTTCTGTTTAACATTATTTTCCTACCATTTCACGAAGGAAAGGAATTCAAAGTATATATCAAAATTAGATAGCAGTTGAATTTCCAATATGATCAAACCAAATATGTGAATAATTGAAGTGATTTTGATCAAATACAGAAGAGGAATAAAGCTGATCGCTAACCTCAAGAGTTCTGATCTGTTCCTGGTATTGAGACACCAACTGCTTCAACTGTTGCAACTCTCGGTCTTTATCCTCATAATCAGAAAGGCGTTCAAGCTGGATTCTGAAAGCGCTTTTAAAACAATTTCTCTCCTTAGTCAAGACTTCAATCTGATATTTTAACATAAAATTTTCCTGAAAACAAAAACCATTATACAAGTTCAACACTTACAATCCATAATCATTTTTCACAATAAATAATTCCACTCCATAATTACATTCTAAATTCCCAATACCAAATTCTAGCAAGACAATCAGTGTACCATTAAGAAAGACAATTACAGCCCAAACACATACCTTTTGAAGATCAATTATTTCCCCAGAACTCGCACGTGCGCTAATCGATTTCTCCAAAACCTCAAGCAGTTTAGCTGCACGAGCTCTAGCATCATCAACACTAGTAGCACACGACATTTCACTAACAAACAAGTCGATCCATCCAGGTCCATCAGCGGGAAGATTGTTTTCAGCAGGCTGGTTCCCAGAAGCAGAAGCATCCCCATTATTTTCAAAAACACCTACAAGTTATTCCAAAAATAATCCATTGAAAAACTCATTTTAAATTGTTATCAACACACAAAACGCCATTAGAGAAATTTCATTGCATAACAAAGAACACTATCACTACATGAACATCTAATTGAAATATTGCCACGCAGATAAAACATCCTATTAAAGAATATGTATCGGCTAAAAATCAAGAGTTTGTTACAGCTTTTTCCTGTGAAAAAATCACTTTTTTAAACAAAACAATCACTTATAGAAGTTTTCATTGTCTGTCACAATTTTTTTTTTAAAAATGAGAATCTGGACAATAACAAGTTAACAACAACAACCAAGCCTTATCATAAAACAGTCCTATCGAAATCCAACCTGTTTCAACTGCAGCATCAGGTTCTGGAGCAATTACAGAATTTTCATCAGCAGATCCCAAGCAAAGCCCGTGCAAACTCTTAATAGCAGCATCTAAATCATTGCCACATTCATGTAAGGCTCTTTCAATAATCTAAAACAAAAAAGCACATTCGATCAATCAATTAACATTGAAAATAAATAAATAAATAAATAGTTGAAAAAATCTAGAAAAATTTAAAAAAAACGTACCTGATCATCCATATTGGGAAAGAGATTACGAAGATGATCGATTACGGTAGGAAGAGAAAGACGAATCGGAGAAGAGGAACAACGAAGCCTCTTGGTTGAAACTGGTGGTGAAGGAGGAAGTTCTTCAAAGAAAGATCTCTTGCTTCCGCACACCGCAGCAGACATCGTTCAAAACTGCGTCCTCGTCTTTTCAATTTTCTTCTTCTTCTCTTCTTTTTCTGTATTTCCTTGTTCTGTGACAAAATACCAATTCAATTGAAAAAGAAGGATGGCGGAATTAGATTCGTCTCTTCGGGGGATGATGGAGTGTTAGAAAATCATCAATCCAGGGTTATCATCTATCGTCTGCACTACGTTCAGAGTTTTATGTCGTCACATTCTCTTATTTAATATACAAGAATTTTCATCTATTTAAAGATTTTATTTGTTTATTTTGCCAATTTTAAATTCCAAATATTCTTTCTTTCTTTCTTTTACTTTTTTTACAAAAGAAAAATGAATTTTCATTCATTTCGAATTGGTACGGTATATTGAATATAATTATACAATTAAAAATTCAATATTTCCTTTAAAAAAAATTAAAAATTCAATAATGTTAAAAAATTAAAATTTTGCAAACAAACTCGTAACATCAAATATGATGAAATTAAAGTGTGTTTGAAATATCATGTTTTTGGGTATGTAATTTTGACGGCGTTAAAGTCATTGATTGAATTGACATTAGATCGAATATAGTTTATCATTTTGAATCGAAAAAACATTGCAGCAAGATGGAAAAGCAAAATAATGTTACACTGCAACGACGAAACAAGATAACCTCGCACTAATACGACAAAATAATGAAAGAGACGCCTAAAAATAAGTGAAAATCACTATTTTAAGTCAATGTGACGAAAAAACAACTTATGTGGATGATTTCAAGTCAAAAGTTGACTATAAGTCATTCCTCCTTTGTGAATGAAAATGAGGAAGAAACTAAGATTAAAGAATTGACGGTGATTGTTGAGTGGGAGTATGGAGAGAGAGGGGTGGGTTGATATAGAAGCATCCTTATTTGATATTCAATTTTAAACTTGATCATGGTGTGAGGTTTAAAAAAGGGGGGAGAAAAGTTACAACGCACAATAAAATAATTTGGTCAACAAACATATCACTTCGTACATATTCGACTATATTGATTATCATATAGCTCATATGTATCTAATCGAGTTATATTTTTTTCCCCTCAATATCTAGTCTCTGAATTATATAAGAATTGAATAAATTTTTGGTTCTCGTAGATATAACAAATTTCAATTTTAGTCCCTCAAAAATTATCAACAAACAACTGTCTTTCAAATATTTTATATCAACATTTTTGGTTCATGTCTTGAATTCAACCCTTGTGTACCCTTTAAATTTTTGAATTGTTTTTTGCAATCATGTGTAATACATTATTGAAATATCTCTTGCAAGAGTTTATAATTTTTCAACAATAAACTAATAAAATATGAATTTTTAGGTTTTTAGTGTTTAACGACTAAATTTAAAATAAAATAGTCGTTTAAAAACTAAAATGATGATTTATTCATAATCCAAATGAAAACAAGGAATACTCTTATGCAAAATACAAACCAAAGAAAGTATCTAAAAGTGGTGAATATTATCTTTGTGTAGTGTCTTGTGATTATTATGATAAGATCTGTATTTAAATTATAAATATGGTCGACGTAGATAATTTTTACGCTGCGAGTTAATCATAATCATCAAATCATTATATGTTTAATTTTTTATCACATTCACTTTTAAAGTCACACGTGTAATTGATTGCAACGAGTTGGTAATGTAAAATAATTTACACTAAAAAGGAATGAAAATTAAACCCGTAATAAAAAATAAATTTTAAGTTCAAGCCTCTCTTTGTATATATATTTTTCGTAACATAACATTCATCATATTTGCGTATGTAGTTTATATCATGCACAGTGATAGACATTAAATTTTAGAGAAAATCTACTTGTTGGAATAGTATGTGAACACAATTTATTTGGCTTAAAAAATAACTTTGTAACTACTTTGAATTGACAATACTCATGTTGAATTATATTTCGAGTTGTCATATTAAGTAGACGAGAATGAACATGTATGATAACAATTTGAGAAATGGACTAGATTGTATTCAATAATTAAGCGATAAATAAGATTGTCTTTATAAAGATAATTGTTGATCACATCTTCACTGTATTAACTGCAGTGTGAAATGACATGAGTCTTTGTTACCATGGCTTAAAAAAGGAGATGTCTTGTAGGAAAATGTGGAATTCTATCAATAATATTAATGTTCATGGAGCTCAAGAGGAGGGAGTTCCTAATGTTCGTACATCAACGTATAATCATTTTGAGTCTATCAATCTCGATAGATCGGGAGTGAAAAATTTCAATTCCAATTTCAAAACAACAAGTAGACAAATTAGTTATGAGTTTCACACCATGTTCTTATGATGTCCTCTTTTCTTTGCTTTTTTGTTTTATTCATTTTCGATGTGTGTATAAGAAAGTAGAAAGTTAATGTTTATTTCAATTAATTTTGCAGTATTTTTATTTCTCTTTGATTTTTTAATTGTTTTTTTTGTGCAGCTGTAATGGAGGATTAACACATTCTATTCATTTGGATGAACATGACTCGTATCCATAGAAGAAAATAAATGTTTATGTTATCGTGATTTATTATAGTAGATAAATTGAGATTTCTTGATTTGTTAGAATATATTAACATGGTTTTTATGATAGTCTTTAATTTGTTAAAACACTAGGATATTATTGTATTGTTTAACGTTGTATAATTTTGTATAAGTTCTACTATCCGAAAATCCTTCATGTCCACTTGTTGCTCTGGCTTTAAGTGAGGAAATAAATTATGACAACCACCTTTCACATGATTATACTATTTGTGTATGAATTGTTCTTAACTCATGATGATGTAGTTAGTTTTTTATTTTTAGTGGATCTCCTTTGAAGTTATTTGTTTTAGTGTTTGCGATCTATTGTATAAATTTTATTATCTATACTGGAGTGTAAAGGAACGCATACTTATATTTTAAAAAATATGTAATATTATCATTTGATTATAACTCGTATTGAGACAACAGGGACAATAATTATATATTTTTTTGTTATAATGATGATTTAAAGCGTGTTTGTCATGTAATTTCACAAATTAAACACACTTTCTATCAAGTTTTCTCTCGATACAATTATTTCACCCGCAAAATCCAAATTCAATCGTCCGCGCATTCTCTATTCGTTCCTCAATCACAATATTGATTTTGAATGCGATCATAGATGACTAATGGGAGGCTTCAAATACAATAAATTTTTTAAATATTATCTTGGACTTAATTCATGATATTGTGATTGATTGATTTTTAGATTTTTAGTGGATCTCCTTTGAAGTTATTTGTTTTAGTGTTTGGGATTTATTGTTATCTATATTTGAGTGTAAAAGAAAGCATACTTATATTAAAAAAAATGTAATATTATCATTTTATTGTAACTCGCATTGAGACAACATGAACGATATGTATTTTTTTATAATGATGATTTAAAGTGTGTTTGTCACCTTATTTCATCTAGTTAAACACACTTTGTATCAAATGTTTCTCTTGATACAATTTTTTTTTAATTATTTGTGTTTAATTGTTATACATTACTAGTTTTAAAGGAATTCATTACTTTTTATTCGTCTATCATATCAAAATTCAATTGCTGCTAAATCCAATCAGCCGCATTTTCTCTCTTTCTCGCCAAGTGTTATGTTAATCTTAATCGCATATGTTATAATCTATAAATGTTCAGAAAAGTTTTAAAATTATGGTTTAAACCTTCCAATTATACTGCTAATAAGGTTTTGAAATGCTTTTTTTATGTTTTATGAGATCTATAAAACTTAAGAATTTTATGATCCATGCGTAAATTTTGGTTTTGAAATGGATAATTTCAATCACGGTATTATGTTGAATTGTCTAGTGAAAGAATGTCATTCGTTGACTATATTAAGTTCTTTTCAAAAAGTTTGTTGTCTAGATTAAGTTCTATTATAGATAAGCAATTTAATCTAGGTTTTTTTTTGGTTAAAGAACACACTAAATAAATAAATAAAAACACAGCTATAAAGAACAAAAAAGATGAGTAATGATATTCAATATTGTATACGATAGAAAAGAGTTGTGAGTTAAGAGGTGTGAGTTAATGTTGATTATAAGGCATGCATATTAGAGTTTCTCGCCTCTTGTAATGATTGCCATAATTAAGTTTACCCATCATGATGATAATATCCCCTTTGTGAAATTAAGAACTTGTCCATTAAAAACTTCAATAAACTAACATATATGAAAACTTCTAAGCACAAACAACTTAAAAACATATTTTTCAGGGTTACTCTCTCCAAATGACAATTCCTCTGAGACTATGAATGTGATAAAACAATTCCTTATCAATGTAACCATAGCCTCTATCGTACCATCCGGTGCCATAGAAATTATGAATCTGTAGGAATGGTATCCCATCATCCATACATCCCACACCAATTATCAGTATCAAATGGAGTTCTATAACATTTTGACTTTCTTCAATGTAATATACTTCAGACAGTCTAGGATAACCTTCAAAGTATCATTGTATTCAAAGTCTCCAACTAAACATCCATAATCTTCCATGGCTGCTCTGATAACAACTACCGACGAATCCACATCAATAGAAGATGGATCCTCTTGGATGTCTGTAATCCTTAAAAATGGCGTGTCATTTTTTTGTGCCATAAATGTAATATTAACATCTAAATCACAACCCTTTTTTTGAACAAATTTCAGTGCAACACATAGACTTACTTCATAGGTCTCTTTCTCCACATTTATATTATTCGCGTCTTCAAGAGCATAACGTATAACTCCATTGATCATACATTGAGCAGATAATCGTGGCTCTCTTCGGACACGCTGAAAAGAGTAGATGGCCAACAATAATTGAGAGGTACTAATGGCACAACAGAACAATTGAGAGGTACCAATGCTACTAATATTATATGTGCATTTATTTTGCATTCATGCAAAATTACCTTTTATGATTTTCAACTCATTCAAAACAATTATATCTTGTAACACTGATCGAAAACAATAACAGTGTGTGATTGAGAGAAAAGATACATAATAAATAAAAACGTGACGCTATAATTATCCTTTGATTTAATAAAATAAACAGTTGAAATTTGATGTTAACGGATCCTAACTCTCTCTATATATATATAGTAAATGATTCATTAAAAAGTGGAGTAATTTGTTATATGTATAAGATAAAAATTGTATGATTAAAATATTAAAATAAAAAACCTATAAAAGTGGATGTGTGGATAACCGGTATAATTTAATAAAGTAAATAGTTCGTATAAATATTCAAAATTTAATTTTTAGTCCATACAAAATCGCACTTTTTAGTCCATATAGAGAGAGTTTGATATGTTCGTCGAAAGTGAATGATAAATGTTTACGATTTATTTATTTTTAAGAGACGTTCATTTGAAGTGAGTTCAAAAACTTTTACTTGCTTGATTAAATTTAATAACACATGAAATACTCAATTTATATGCAAGATGCGTTACAATGTATATTAATCATAGTTTTAAAAACCGGACCGGATCGGCCGGTCGAACCGGTTGAACCAGAAACCGGTAGGGTAACCGGTCCGATCTGGTTATCGGATCGACCATGTAAATGACTCGGTGCAAACCGGCGTGAACCGGTCAAAACCGGAAAAAACCGGTGACTCGGGGTGTCTGTAAACCGACCGGTTCAATGCTTTACCTCTACTTTTTCTTTAGATAATTGAAAAAATGGCAGATTTAGATTTCATTTGAGATGGAGAAACAAGAAAGAAGAAGTAAGAAAGAAAAAGGAAATCCAGATAGATTTAATCGTAAATGTAACAGGAGACGATTGATTGTAGAAGTTGAATCTATATCTTCTAATTGTCATATTGTTGTTCATAAGAATTGGAGATGAGGTTCCAAGTGACGGCAGCTGATATTCGTTATGAGTAGCTGCAACCTGCATTTATCTATTTAAACAAATGAATGGAAACCCTACATATTAAGAAAATGTCAATATTACCCTCCATCTCTATTGAATCACGTGATGTTTATGCACGCTTCAAAGCTTCGTTTTTTATTCATGTTATTTGCTTGACACAAATAATTTTTTTGGCACAACAATAGTACTCTTATAAATATTTTATTTTTTTATAGTTTGTGCTGTGCCCAAAAATATAAATAATCAACGTAAAAAAAAATCCAGTAACATATTTTTTATTACATTAATTAATTTATATATATATATATATATATATTATATTTGTCATATTAATTTACTTTATCAGTAAAATAATGCTAATTTAGTTTTTTTTTTATTTTGTAGGCATCATGGCACTTGGATATTTTTATAGACCAAATGATCTCATTTAGTAAAGATAAATCATACAACAAATTTTTTATAGAGACCGAGTCATACTACCGAGTCTTCCGGTTTAATATGGTTCAATCATGCGGTTCGACCAATAACTTATTGGTTCGACCAATGACTCAGTGACCCAGTACCTCGACCGAGTCGATGTCCGGTCCGGTTTTTAAAACTATGATATTAATACCTCCCTAACCCAATCATAAGGTTATAAGTTGAAAATATTTACCGGGACCAGCTTAAATCAGAATTTACTATGACAGCTTTCGATTGGCGAGGTTGACCGTAATTTCACACATTGTTTGGTTAATGGAGTTATGAATTTACTAGTTAACTCTAATTGTTGTGGTTTTTGATGTTTGCAACTTAATGAATTGATAATTTTTCTTGTTATTATGAGATGCATTTACTATTGGGTTTGATTGTCGGTAAACAGTTAGTCAAATTTGGTATTTATTGACCAATTCAAATCTAATACAAAAGAATAACCAAGACCTACATGAGCCAATAATAGAAAGTAAAAATCATTTATGAAAATGGAAAGTGAAACATGGTATAATTTTTTTAATAAAAACACTACATTAATGTTGATATTTTATATGTAGTTGTGAGTTTTCAAAATATATCATATCGGTACATAATTTTTTTGCTTCCAATAATATAAACATATAAAATCGGCAACTAGTGCATTGCATATTTAAGAGTATCTTGTACATTAAAGGAAACGAAATATATTTAATAGAAAGTTTACATCAATATTGATATTTTGAAAATAGTCACGAATTTTCAAAAATTTATCATGCCAATTTTTTATATCAGTACCTATAAATATATTTTCATTGATGTAAACACGTAAATCTACAACGAGTGGATGCAACTATTCAACGATGGTCTGCAAAAAAAAAAAATTTGAGTCGAATAATGGTTGTTAGTATAGTCACGAGTATGTTTGAAAATATTATCTCAATGGTAATAATTTAATATTGATTCATAATTTACGTGATGGTTAATTGTAATGTACCAATTTGTTAGATGATTTTATAAAATAATTCATTTAAATGTCTGTGAGGTTATTTAAAAGTAAGAAATCGTAGGTTTTATTGACATTCTAGTGAACGTGAACAATCACATAAACATTGATCCAACCATTACTAGTAACATCTTAAAATAATATCTAAATCAATAATTTAGTAATAACGACTCAATCGTTTGCAAAAAAATATATTTTTCAAATTTTGTGTCGTTCGTTGTGAAAATCAAAGTGTGGTTGTCATGCCCATTGCAATATGAATCATTGAATCACCTCTCATCGAAATTCTCACCATTTCGTTCAATTTATTTAACATATATACGATGGTGTTTGATGGACTGAAATTATACTAAAATCAAAACAAATATTTGACAAGATTATTAAATTTGTCTCTAGATTAAACCAAATACAGTCTCAACAAACCTTTATAAATAGAAAACAATATTATAACAAATCAAGCAAAACATCATCTAAGTTCGTTATATGCATAAACTATTCTAAACAACAATACATGACGAGTTACTATAAGAGTTGTTCAACATACAACTGAATTTTGTTCACAACGATACATGGGTATTTTTCGATACCATAACATGATAGAATCTCACCATCTTTCTTCCTTTTCACTCCACAAACCTCCAAAAACACACTTATTCTTGCGAAAACATGGTTTCATACCACAATCCAGACATTGATGGACTTTACATACACTCTTTTCATCTGGATGCAGTTGTAATGTGACTATAAAACATTTATAACTCATTTTTAAGCATTTTTCGTTTGATTCACATCACCAAAATTGTACTACGACGTTCATATTATATGATTTGAAAAATTTAGTTCAGATTATATAATTTGAACCCTGCTAACACACAAACATAATAGTTTTTTTAACTATGGTTTACCCTATTTCATATATGGATGCTCCCAATTATACCCCATCTAGTTTGACATCTCGCATTATAACTAACACTGTTGAAACCTTTAATTGATAGTCATACCAGAAATGCCAAAGATGCGGTTATTATATCTTTTGTTAATAATCATTATATTGATCATTAAATACAATTTACTACTGACAAAAAAGTTTACTTCATGAGACGAGTTGTTGATGCGGGTTGAGATAAAGCAATAATGTTGTGTTTTTCCATTCTTATTGAAAAATTATGTAATGAAGGAAATAACATAAAACAATTCGTTACGTTGAGAGATGAAATATAAAGTTGTTATACTGAGTACAATAAGTTTATCAAACGTTTACTTTTTTTTCTTTCTATTTTTTTAGTTTACATTTAATGTTATCATTGCTTGTGTGTAGCTGTCACAGATTATATTATAGGTATATCTAACCTATGGGTGACCAATTCCTCCAACGTCTATACCATGAGCACAACGTCGTCAGGACCAAAGTCCTGAGAGCCTAGACACATTCATAAGATGATCAGTTATAATGAACTCAATTGTGTGGCGGGTAATGAGATAATTGAAGATGATAATGTGGTGATTGTTAAAAATATTGAGAAAAAAAGATAATGTTGTTGATGATAATAAGATTGAAGATGGAGAAAAGGTTAAATATAATAGTCTTGGAATCGATAATTGTAGCGCAAACATTGGCACAAATTGGTTCAGATGTATATTATTAATGATCTAAACACATTTACGTACATGTTGATTTATATTTTTTTATATAACTATGTATGTATATGTTAGCAAGCCTATCAATAATGATGTTACTTCTTTGGAAAATTCTTTTGACATTCCGAAAGAGTTGGAAGTTCTATGTGTTGAAGAGGTTTGGGTTGATGAAGAGTTTGACAATTTAGCCAAGGGGGTGGATAGCATCATTGCTCAAGCTTTGGTTGCAAGCGCCATGTCATAACTAGACCCTTATAGGAGGCAGTCATTTCCTAAAGCCTATGTGGTTTCTCCATCCATTATTGTGGACCCACCTGATCATGTCCCATTGAGTTCTTTGGCGAAGGTTCCCCAATCTGTTACCATCCATGCAACTGATTTGACCATGGACAAGCTATCTATGTTACCTATCTTATAACCCGACACTGCGTCGTCTAAGGCAACACAGAAGAGTGTCAAGATACTCCATAAGTTTTGGGGTAATAAGGATTCTGATCCTCAGGGGCTACCCGATACTTCTCATAGCCCATTAGGAAACAAATTTGTTTCTACCAAAGCTCATAAGAAGAAAACCAAGCAACAATATCTAAAGGGATCCCCTGCTAAGGCATCAACACACACTCCAAGAAGGGGAAAACTTAAAACATTCAATCTTGCTCAGCTTGTAAATAAGGGCACTGCAATGAGCGTGGCACTTATAGCATTTTCTTATTCCCATTTATCAATGGACTCTAAAAGGAGGTAGTGCATTTGATACTGTTCAGGTTCCTAAAGTTGGCTACTATGTTTCTTCTTGTAGTTGAGTACTTAGAGGACTTGATTTTTGCTTTGTTTAGTAGGTGTGGTTACTACTCTTTGTAGTGTTCTGTCTCTTCTTGTGATTGTCTACTTGTTTGATTGAGTTTTGGTCTAGCCCCCCAATCATTGCCTTTTTTTTATACATTTCCTTGCCTTTATAAAAAAAATGTTTATGTTGGTCAAGTCTTTTGGTTTATGAAAGTTTCTTAAATCTGCAAATGTACAAATGTATTTTACGAGACTTGTTGGATTCTCGATGGTTTCAAGTTAGACAATCAATGACAAAACTTTCCTCGATTATATAATTCAACTGGGATAAAAACGATATTTTGAAGGGGGTGTGAAAAGCCCAAATAACGAAACAAGAAAATCCGAAAATGACCCGACTATTACTTTTTCCACCCTATTCATTTATTGCACGCCCTAATTTTTATTTTATTTTTTTACAACAAATGCCAATGAGGTTTTCAAATTCTATACTCTGAATTGAGTTTCCCCCTAATTTGGGTTAAAAAAAAGAGCTGTTGACCAATTTGGATTATACAATCTGAACACTCCTACGTAGAGTGCATTTTTTTTTTCGGTTACAAAATTTGAACACCCCTTAAACATTCCTCTTGTGTTAAGAATTTAGGGGAAACCCGTTCGGAATATATAATTCAAACCGTAACAGCACAAAGACTGCGCGTGTTTGCCACAAGAATAGTCAGTTTAAGAACCAAACTAATCATCCTATCCCCATCCTTGTGTTTTACGTCATTGTTAGCTATTTTCGTCGTGTTCGAGTAAATAATTCGGTTTATGAACTACTTGATCATATTGTTCCGAAACTTTTCGAGAAAATAACAAATGATCAAAACTTTCTTAGAAGGGACTTCATACATGACTCCACCCCTCTGTATCCAAAATTTTACATTTTAGACCCGTTGTTTATTTTAATTTTTTCATGTTCTCAAAAAAATCTAAAATAATTTGCATTAGTTTTACTTGATTCTTAAATTTTTTATGGTTATATTTTTTTGATTTTATCTAACAAGTTTTTATTGTTTTTAAAAGTGAAATTCACGACTGCTAAAATATGACAGTTATTGATTGTTGCTTATATATAAACATGTTTCGAATTTTATAATTCAAACACATCCGAAAAATGTTTAGATTATACGATCTAAAACCCACATGAAAAAAGGATTACTTAAGTAAATTGTCCCTATAAATATTTAGAATTTTGTTTTTAGTCTATACAAAATAAAATCACACTTTTTAGTCCCTATAAATTTTTCCATCAGCATTTTTAGTCCCCGTCAAAAATTTCCATCAATATTTTTGGTCTCTAAAATGCTTAAAGAAAATGTCACAGGAACTAAAAAGTGTGATTTTATTTTGTAGGGACTAAAAACAAAACTGTAAATATTTATAGCGATTAAAAACTTAATTAAAAAAAAAAGCGCGTGAGAAATTGAGAGGTTAACGAAATAATAGTAGAAGAGATATTCTTGCATGAACTCTCACCCAACACATCATTCTTACACCCAACCAATAAAAAAATGATACATGTTATTAACTTTAAAAAAAGTTTGATTTTAATTAAGAAAATGGAAACATAAATGGCGGTGGGTAGTTTTTGTCGGTTAAGAAAGTGGAAAAAAGGAGAGAGAAATATTAAAAATAATGAGAAAAAATTCGAATATTAATTCTCTTTATTATTTTAATGAGGTATTAGATTTTAATTGGTTGAGTGTAAGAATGATGTGTTGGGTAACAGCAAGAAAGAAAGAAAGATGTGTAATAATAGTAGAATGATGATTTTGAGAGAATTGGGCTTAACTACATCAGCCCAATTTTGAAAGGCGGCAAGTGCTAGTTACCGTCATTTCCATCGATTGATATATATCTCTAAATAAGTGATTCTCCAAAAGCTATTTCTCAATTTTCGTCTTTTTTTTTCTTTCTTTCTCTTTCCCTTCTCTCACTCACTCATAAACCCTAACCTGCTATTACTGAGGGAGACCTTCAAAATCTCTTCGCTCAATCGCGAAAACGAAGAACATGCTCTGAAACCGTTTCAAAATCATAATCACTTACACCGAATCAGTTAATCGATTTTTCAAACCTTGAAGCTTCGATAAGAGTGTTTCAAGATGTGGAACAACGGCCAGATTGCGCCACCTGGAACTACGGTTCCGTCGATTCCACCGCCTCAAGCTTCACAACCGTCATACACGGTGCTTCCACCGCCGCCTCCTCCGCCGGTTGAGACTGAAGCCGATGCGGAAGCAAGGCTTGAAGAGAAGGCGAGGAAATGGCAGCAGCTTAACTCAAAGCGGTATAGCGATAAGAGGAAGTTTGGATTTGTTGAAACTCAGAAAGAGGACATGCCTCCTGAGCATGTCAGAAAAATTATCAGGCAAGTGATTTTCTTCAGTTTCTGATTATTTGCTGATTCGATTAATGTGAAAACCTAATCGTGTAGATTTATAATTTCTGAAACCTAACTGTGTAGTTTTAGACGTTGTTAGTAAGAGTAGAATTGTTTGATTGTGTTGTGCTGGTATATTGCACTTTTTAGGGTTAAATTTGCAACTTACATTATAAGAGTTTGTCACAATAAAAGATAAAATTAAGTTAAATTGCTGTTGTATAAGTTAAAAACTATTCTAAAAGCAATTTTGGTGAGCTTATGAGCATGTCAGAAGCTATTTTTGTAAGTTTCTGAAATAGTCTCACAAGTGTTTATGCTGGTAGTAGCCGATTCAAAAAGATCTCGTTTTGCTAACTTTGAAAAGGATAATTGTTATCCTGAGAGCGATGCACTTGTCTTTTATTACCTTTATAAAAGAGAGTATTTTTCCGGGTTTTATGTGAGTAAATTTTTTAGTATGCTCACTGTTAGTATAAACATAGGTGTAGGGGGACAGGATTTTTATTTGTATATAAGTTAGTTTTGATATGCATGAGATTGTTGTTTTTTGGTTTAGAAATGAAAGATGTTGATATTCTGTGTTGTGTTACTATCACTATCACTATATTCGTGACCTTTCTCTTAGCAATGGATGAATTTGTATCTTAATGTGAAAATAATTGATATTGTTGTTGCAAGTTGTGTTTATTTCCTGTTCTATATTTCAGGGATCATGGCGATATGTCCTCTAAGAAATTTCGTCACGACAAGCGTGTGTATCTTGGAGCACTGAAGTTTATACCGCATGCTGTTTATAAGCTCCTGGAAAATATGCCTATGCCTTGGGAGCAGGTTCGAGATGTTAGGGTCTTGTACCATATTTCTGGTGCGATCACATTTGTCAATGAAATACCGTGGGTTGTTGAGCCCATTTATCTTGCTCAGGTTTGTTGATCTCTTTTTTCCTTTTTGAAACATTTGGTAGCTCATAAAAGTTACGTGTTCCTATATGTTGTGTATGATTATGATACATAATTTTTATCTTGATGATTCTTAACCAAACAAACTATTATGCAGTGGGGTACAATGTGGATAATGATGAGAAGGGAGAAAAGGGACCGTCGTCATTTTAAGAGGATGAGGTTTCCTCCATTTGATGATGAGGAGCCTCCACTTGACTATGCTGATAATCTCTTAGATGTTGATCCTCTAGAGCCGATTCAGCTGGAGCTTGATGAAGAGGAAGATTCTGCCGTGTATACTTGGTTTTATGATCATAAGCCTCTTGTGAAAACAAAGCTTATAAATGGTCCTAGTTACCGAAAATGGCATCTTTCTCTTCCTATAATGGCAACTTTGCACCGGCTTGCTGGGCAGCTTCTGTCTGATCTAAGTGACAGAAATTATTTCTACTTGTTTGACATGGAGTCCTTTTTTACAGCAAAGGCTTTGAACATGTGCATACCTGGTAATGGGATTTCTTTCTTTTACATAAATATGTTAAAGCATTGAATATTTACTGTGTTACATATTATGTTCACTTCATGCTAGATATCAGTGATTATAAAACTAGATAGCAATGTATATTGTCATTTTTTTTTGAAAGAGCAATGTATATTGTCATTAAAAGGTATATGAAGTTATGTTTCATTTATTAGTCTAAATATTACAATAACACAGGAAATCAAAATCATGCATTGATTTTTCTATTACCTTTTCTCTCTAGGTGGGCCTAAATTTGAGCCTCTCTACCGTGATATGGAGAAAGGAGATGAAGACTGGAACGAGTTTAATGACATCAACAAACTCATCATAAGGTCTCCACTTCGGACAGAATATAGAATCGCCTTTCCCCATCTTTATAACAACAGGCCTCGTAAAGTAAGGCTTTGTATTTACCATACACCCATGGTTATGTACATAAAAACTGAAGATCCCGATCTACCTGCATTTTATTATGATCCCTTGATACACCCAATAACCAGTGCTAACAAAGAGCGGCGGGAGAAGAAAATCTATGACGAGGATGATGATGATGACTGGGTCCTTCCAGATGGTGTTGAGCCTTTTCTTAAAGATACACAACTTTATACCGACACCACAGCTGCTGGAATTTCCTTGCTTTTTGCTCCTCGTCCTTTTAACATGAGATCTGGCCGTATGAGGCGTGCAGAAGACATTCCTCTTGTGTCGGAATGGTACAAGGAGCATTGGTAAGTTTATTCTCCCTCCTCTATACGCTTTAGAGATTGTCTTTTATTTGTCAATCATGCCTACATTATTGTTTTTTTGTCTCTAATAGTGATACTAATTAACCATTTCTTTCTAATTGTCCAACAGTCCTCCTTCATATCCAGTTAAAGTCCGAGTTAGTTATCAAAAATTGCTTAAGTGTTTTGTGTTGAATGAGCTGCATCACAGACCTCCTAAGGCTCAAAAAAAGAAACACTTATTCAGATCACTTCAAGCAACAAAGTTTTTCCAGACCACAGAACTTGATTGGGTTGAAGCAGGTCTTCAAGTCTGTCGGCAGGGGTACAATATGTTGAATCTGTTAATTCACAGAAAAAATTTGAACTATCTTCACCTTGATTATAATTTCAATTTAAAGCCTGTCAAAACCTTGACTACAAAAGAGCGTAAGAAATCACGATTTGGTAATGCTTTTCATCTTTGCCGTGAGATCCTTCGTTTGACAAAACTTGTGGTGGATGCCAATGTTCAGTTCCGTTTGGGTAATGTTGATGCTTTCCAGCTGGCAGATGGCCTCCAATATACTTTCTCTCATGTTGGTCAATTGACCGGTATGTATCGTTACAAATATAGGCTTATGCGGCAAATTAGGATGTGTAAAGATTTGAAGCACTTGATTTACTACCGTTTCAACACTGGTCCTGTCGGGAAGGGACCAGGTTGTGGGTTTTGGGCACCAATGTGGAGGGTTTGGTTATTCTTTCTTCGTGGTATTGTGCCCCTTCTTGAACGATGGCTTGGAAATTTACTTGCACGGCAGTTTGAGGGACGTCATTCTAAAGGAGTGGCTAAGACCGTTACTAAGCAGCGTGTTGAGAGTCATTTCGACTTGGAGCTTCGGGCAGCTGTTATGCATGATGTGCTTGATGCTATGCCAGGTAATCACTTTACACTTTCATTTTTTACTTTAATTCTTTTCATTCTGAGTGCTCTCTCTCTCTCTCTCTGATTTTACTCAAGTTATGGTGTTTTCCTCCCCTGAATGACAGAGGGTATAAAGCAGAATAAGGCAAGAACTATATTGCAGCATTTGAGTGAAGCTTGGCGATGCTGGAAGGCAAATATTCCTTGGAAGGTAAGCTATTTGATTGTAATTTGCATGCACCAATTTATTTATTATTCACTTATTTATTTTATTCCTTGTGAATTAGTAAATCTATGGACACATGGATGGTTTTTTGGGTTTAAAGAGCATGAACACATGGATGGTTGTTTGGGTTTAAAGAGCACTTAGATGTCTAGATTTTTGTTTACTGTTATAGGTTAGGTACATGTTAAGGATCAGTTACAAATGAAATGCTTGTTTCCATATAGGTTGGGTACATGTTAAGGATCAATTAGAAATGAAATGCTTGTTTCCATATAGGTTAGGTACATATCAATGATCAATTATGAATGAAATGTTTGTTTCCAAAATGTTTCTAAAATTTGATTCTATTATTGTAGCCAGAAGTTGTTCATGTCTTCATGGATGTATTGTTGATTTACTTACTTTGGCAACATGTAGGTTCCTGGTCTGCCTGTTCCCATAGAGAACATGATCCTTCGATATGTGAAATCAAAAGCAGATTGGTGGACAAATGTTGCTCATTATAATCGTGAACGTATAAGAAGAGGTGCAACTGTTGATAAGACGGTTTGTCGCAAGAATCTTGGAAGATTGACACGTCTTTGGCTGAAGGCAGAACAGGTGTGTTCATAGGATTCAATATCAACTATGACCCAATTAATTTTTTTGGTCGAAAAAAAATTATCACCCAAACAATTTTTAAATCATTGTTCTTATAGAAATTATTGTTTTCCCGAAATTACACCCTACTGATAATTTACCCTTGTTTGCAGGAGCGTCAACACAATTATTTGAAAGATGGCCCATATGTTACTCCTGAAGAAGCTGTTGCTATCTATACAACTACAGTCCATTGGTTGGAATCTAGGAAGTTCTCCCCTATTCCATTTCCACCTCTATCATACAAGCATGATACAAAATTGCTTATCCTTGCACTTGAGAGGTTGAAGGAATCCTACAGCGTTGCAGTAAGATTAAATCAACTGCAAAGAGAGGAGTTAGGGCTGATTGAACAAGCTTATGATAATCCACACGAGGCATTATCGCGAATCAAGCGGCACCTCCTCACCCAACGCGCCTTCAAAGAAGTATGCGAATAAAATGAAAATTAGATGTATATTTTTACGGATGTTCATCCCTATCACATGACAACCTATATAATTTTTTGTTTTGCAGGTTGGAATAGAGTTTATGGATTTATATAGCTACTTGATTCCGGTTTATGAGATAGAGCCTCTTGAGAAAATTACAGATGCATATCTTGATCAATATCTCTGGTATGAAGGCGACAAACGTCATCTCTTTCCCAACTGGATCAAGCCTGCAGATTCTGAGCCACCGCCTCTTCTGGTTTACAAATGGTGTCAAGGTATCAATAATTTGCAAGGTGTCTGGGACACCAGCGATGGTCAATGCGTTGTGATGCTGCAGACCAAGTTTGAGAAATTTTTCGAGAAGATTGATTTAACAATGTTAAATAGGTGTGCATTTGTTAACCACTTTTGAATTTTTGACTGAAACTAGTGCTATCTTCTATTCTAAATGTATTTGTTATATTACAGGCTTCTCCGTTTGGTTCTAGACCACAACATTGCTGATTATGTCACGGCAAAAAACAATGTTGTGCTGTCATATAAGGACATGAGCCACACAAATTCATATGGTCTTATACGTGGACTGCAGTTTGCATCTTTTGTTGTTCAATATTACGGCCTAGTATTGGATCTTTTGCTTCTTGGATTGACTCGAGCAAGTGAGATTGCTGGTCCACCGCAGATGCCTAACGAGTTCATTACTTATTGGGACACCAAAGTGGAGACCAGGCATCCAATTAGGCTGTATTCTCGGTACATAGACCGAGTTCACATCTTATTTCGCTTCACACATGAGGAGGCCCGCGATCTCATTCAGCGATATCTCACCGAGCATCCTGATCCTAACAATGAGAACATGGTGGGGTACAATAATAAGAAGTGTTGGCCAAGAGATGCAAGAATGAGGCTCATGAAGCATGATGGTATGTGCTTTCCTTTTACTTTGTGTGGGTTTTGGCTTGTTATTTTGACCTTTGCTTTTCATTATGTTTATCGATTCACTTTTTGTGATTTCAGTGAATCTTGGGAGGAGTGTCTTTTGGGATATGAAGAATCGTCTTCCTCGAAGCATCACAACTCTGGAATGGGAAAACAGCTTTGTTTCTGTTTATAGCAAGGATAATCCAAACTTGCTTTTTAGCATGTAAGTATCAATTGTTTTAAGCTTTTTTCTTCCTTCCCCTTCTTGGTTTTTTGACATGTAGAAGGATACGTTTGTGAACTTTTTCTTTCAAGTCTTTTAGAATTTTAAATTTGTGTTAGGTGTTCAACTTGTCATGGTATAGATAAAAATTTAGATTTCTAGCTGTCAATTTCTATCAGTATATTGTTATTGTACCCATACAAAACTCTGCATTTCTATTTGTTTATGTCCTTGGCTGTTATCAACATTAACAATTTGTCTATCAGTATATTGTACCCATACAAAACTCTGCATTTCTATATGTTAATATCCCTGGCTGTTACCATCATTAACAACTCCAGATTATCAGTCCTTTGTTTTTTGGGATTTGGTTCATCCTTTAACCTATGTGTATGAATGAATGGATCCCTCTTTGATAACACATCTTAATATCCTACAGGTGTGGATTTGAAGTGAGGATACTTCCTAAAATTAGAATGACTCAAGAAGCATTCAGTAACACAAGAGATGGTGTCTGGAATCTCCAGAATGAACAGACAAAAGAAAGAACAGCTGTTGCCTTCTTAAGAGTTGACGATGAACACATGAAGGTGTTTGAGAATCGTGTGAGACAGATTCTTATGTCTTCGGGTTCTACTACATTCACAAAAATTATCAATAAGTGGAATACAGCTTTAATAGGTAGGTAATGGAAGTTGAGTTCTAGGAGTTTTTTTGCAGAGGTTTTTGTCAATTTTTTCCCTGACTTTGGTTCTTTTCAGGACTCATGACTTATTTCCGAGAGGCAACTATACATACTCAAGAGCTGTTGGATTTGCTTGTCAAATGTGAAAATAAAATTCAGACTCGTATTAAGATAGGACTCAACTCAAAGATGCCTAGCAGATTTCCACCTGTCATTTTCTACTCGCCCAAGGAAATTGGAGGACTCGGAATGTTGTCTATGGGTCACATTTTGATTCCACAAAGTGATCTACGGCACAATCAGCAGACAGATATCGGTGTAACCCACTTCAGAAGTGGGATGAGTCATGAGGAGAATCAGTTGATTCCCAGCCTTCATCGCTATATACAGCCTTGGGAAAGGGAGTTCGATGATTCACAGCGAGTCTGGGCTGAATATGCAGTGAAAAGGCAGGAAGCACAAGCACAAAATAGGCGCTTGACCCTTGAGGATTTGGAAGACTCGTGGGACAGAGAAATTCCTCGTATTAACACTTTGTTCCAGAAGGATAGACACACTTTGGCTTATGATAAAGGATGGAGGGTGCGTTCAGACTTCAAGCAGTATCAAGTTTTAAAACAAAATCCCTTCTGGTGGACACACCAGAGGCACGATGGGAAGTTGTGGAACTTGAATAATTACCGAACTGATGTTATTCAAGCCCTTGGAGGAATTGAAGGAATTCTTGAACATACTTTATTCAAAGGAACACATTTTCCAACTTGGGAAGGTCTCTTCTGGGAAAAAGCATCAGGTTTTGAGGAATCTATGAAGTATAAGAAGCTCACCAATGCACAGAGATCTGGTCTCAACCAGATACCCAACCGTAGATTCACGCTTTGGTGGTCACCAACCATTAACCGAGCCAATGTTTATGTCGGTTTCCAAGTGCAGCTAGATTTGACTGGTATTTTCATGCATGGGAAAATTCCAACTTTGAAGATATCTCTTATTCAGATATTCAGAGCTCACTTGTGGCAGAAGATTCACGAGAGTGTTGTCATGGATCTTTGTCAGGTATTGGATCGAGAATTGGACGCTTTGGAGATTGAAACTGTTCAGAAGGAAACAATCCATCCTAGGAAGAGTTACAAAATGAACAGTTCTTGTGCGGATATACTTCTCTTTGCTGCCCACAAATGGCCAACATCAAAGCCTAGTCTTGTAGCTGAATCTAAAGATGTTTTTGATCAGAAGACAAGCAATAAGTATTGGATTGATGTTCAGCTTCGATGGGGTGATTATGATTCTCACGATATTGAGCGCTACACCCGGGCCAAATTTATGGATTACACGACAGATAATATGTCTATATACCCATCTCCTACCGGGGTTATGATTGGCCTTGATTTGGCATATAACTTGCATTCTGCATTTGGGAACTGGTTCCCTGGATCAAAGCCACTACTTCATCAGGCCATGAATAAGATTATGAAATCAAACCCTGCATTATATGTTCTGAGGGAACGAATCAGGAAAGGTCTGCAGTTGTACTCTTCTGAGCCCACTGAACCATATTTGTCTTCCCAAAACTATGGAGAGATATTCAGCAACCAAATCAATTGGTTTGTTGATGACACTAATGTGTATCGTGTTACAATTAATAAGACTTTTGAAGGAAATCTTACAACAAAACCCATCAATGGTGCCATTTTTGTTTTCAATCCAAGGACTGGGCATTTGTTTCTTAAGGTTATTCATACGAGTGTATGGGCTGGTCAGAAGCGTCTTGGTCAACTGGCGAAGTGGAAAACAGCAGAAGAAGTTGCAGCTCTTGTAAGGTCTTTGCCTGTAGAAGAAGAACCAAAGCAAATTATTGTTACCCGTAAAGGAATGTTGGACCCATTGGAGGTTCACTTGCTGGATTTCCCCAATATTGTTATCAAAGGAAGTGAGCTGCAGCTTCCTTTCCAAGCATGCTTGAAAATTGAGAAATTTGGGGATCTTATTTTGAAGGCCACAGAACCACAGATGGTTTTGTTCAATATTTATGACGACTGGCTGAAGAGCGTTTCCTCATACACTGCATTCTCGAGGCTGATTCTGATTCTGCGCGCACTTCATGTGAATAATGAAAAGGCAAAGTTGTTACTGAGGCCTGACGCAACTATTGTCACTGAACCTCATCACATCTGGCCCTCTCTAAGTGATGACCAGTGGATGAAGGTGGAGGTTGCATTAAGAGATCTTATACTTTCTGATTATGCAAAGAAAAACAATGTGAATACTTCAGCTTTGACTCAGTCTGAAATCCGTGATATCATACTTGGAGCTGAGATTACTCCACCTTCACAACAACGGCAACAGATTGCAGAGATTGAAAAACAGGCACATGAAGCAAGTCAGGTGACAGCTGTAACAACAAAGACCACAAATGTTCACGGTGAAGTACTGATAGTAACCACCACTAGTCCCTATGAGCAAGCTGCTTTTGGTTCGAAGACTGTTTGGCGTGTCAGAGCAATATCAGCCACAAATTTATACCTTCGAGTAAACCATATATATGTGAACTCCGAGGATATAAAGGTTGCCATTATTTTTCTTCATTTCTTTAAATCTTGTTAGTTGTTTTTATACTCTCTAAGTCACAACTCCTATCATATTTTAACTTTGAATTTTGTGGTGCAGGAAACAGGCTATACCTATATCATGCCAAAGAACATTTTGAAAAAGTTCATATGCATAGCAGATCTTCGAACGCAGATTTCTGGATATTTGTATGGTATAAGTCCTCCTGACAATCCTCAGGTTAAGGAAATCCGGTGCATTGTGATGCCACCACAGTGGGGGACTCATCAGCAAGTCCATCTCCCATCAGCTCTGCCAGAACATGATTTCTTGAATGACTTGGAGCCTTTGGGATGGATGCATACTCAACCAAATGAACTTCCGCAGTTGTCGCCTCAGGTTGGCTTACTTTAGTTAGATTGCAATTTTTTTTTTTTTTTGTTAAGGAAATATATTAATGATTCGTGATAACATTGTCTCACCCGAGAATTTATGATTGCAGGATCTTACTTCACATGCTAAGGTCCTAGAGAACAATAAACAATGGGATGGGAAGAAGTGTATTATCTTGACTTGCAGTTTTACGCCGGGTTCTTGTTCTTTAACTGCATATAAACTAACTCCGTCTGGTTATGAATGGGGATGTATTAATAAGGATATGGGAAGCAACCCACATGGTTACCTTCCCATTCATTATGAGAAGGTTCAGATGCTCCTCAGTGATCGCTTCCTTGGTTTCTACATGGTAAGCTTTACTGCCTCCTGAAGTTTTCCAACTATTATTTCTTCGCATATGATTGAATGACAAACATATAATTATATTAAATTTATCGTATATCAAGTAATGGTTATATTTCTTATTTATAATTACAGTCTTATTATTATTATTATCATTATCATTATTATTTTATTTATTTTACTGATTGTTTTGATGTTCTTTTTTGTCACAATTTCCTAGATTCCTGATAACGGTCCATGGAATTACAATTTCTTGGGAGTGAAGCACACATCAGGGATGAAGTATGGAGTGAAGCTTGGGACCCCTAGGGAGTATTATCACGAAGATCATAGACCAACCCATTTCTTGGAGTTTAGCAATATGGAGGAAGGGGAGACAATTTCTGAGGGAGATCGAGAGGATACATTCTCTTAGAGTGTGTTTGGAATAGGGAATTTAACAAGGTAAAATAGTTTTTTGAGGGGATTAAAATGATTTGTCTTAGCTGTAGCACTGTTTCTTCAAACACTATCAAATTGTATGTTGTATCATTGCAATGTTAACAATGTTCTGAAAACTTTAACTGTGTTCTATAATTTCTTTTTGAATTTGTGTTGGTTGGTTGTGTTTGTGCAGAGATCAAAGCCTTGAAGCTTTATTAACTACTTTGAGAAGGTCATTGATGAGGTCACCTCTAATTTCTCAATTGCTGGTATATTTGTGATTGGTTTTGTGCTCTGAAATTTAGTAGGTGAAATTGCCACTGCTTATATTCAATTTCAAAGATTGACTCATAAACTCAGTCAGACATAGGTATTAAATAAATAACAAAACTAATGGAAGGTTTAATTTTCATTTCCTATTCAAGCTTCTGTGTGCAAAGTTTCAGCTGTAGAAGGTAAAAAAAACCTTACAGTGAGTAATTGAGTACATTTGGAATCAAAATAGTGTACTTCCAGCCTTAAAATCTGTTAAACATGTCTTCATATGCATGCTGGAATAGAATACCTTGATAAATGATAACTAGCTATATGTTTTTTTTTATACTCTTTCTTAGGAAATTTTGTTTGCATATGCCAATCGAAGTTTATCTTGTTTATCTAGTGGTTCTTATCCAAACACTAAATTGAAAGGGGGCTGCAAATTACTAATTCCACTTTTCTTTTTAAAACCTATATGGAGTTTCTTCCTTTAGTTTGTTGTATAGATTCCACTTAAATGAAATCTATCTTGGGTTATTGACTCCACTCATATTCATGTTGAGAGTTTGAACCTCGGTCTCCGTAACTCATTTTCAACAATTTTAACGAATGATAATACAGTCAGTGTGCTCAAGGCATCACCCATCAGCTGCTTGAGTATATGATGATAGTTATGGGCAATAGTTAGATTAACACGGAGAACTTCCTTGTCACCAAGTAAATTATATTTGTATGGAAACTATCTATATCTTCATAATCTATCAATTTAAAATAATTGTATGGAATAGTTAGTGGCATGTGAGACATAGGTTATTTTGTTTGATACTGTTGAAGAAGATGAAGGTAGTGGCATGTGAAACATAACACTGTTATCTTCCATTTTCCTAGCATACGAAAGACCTCCAGCAGTCTAGCACCTCCAAGGAACATTTTGTTTTCATGTTCATACTCCTCTGTAACCATAGGATATTTTCTTCGCATAAGTCACAACAACTCTCAGATTCGGTTCTGCATTCTGTACCCTTTGTCCCCTAGTGTTTTCATCACTCCTTTGATCGTCCTTCATCATGATCATAATTATTACAGCCAGTAATTTATTCACCTAAATATGCCTTTGTTCTTGAATATGTCAAACTTGTTTAATTTTTGTTGTTGGTGATTTATTGAATGAATCTGTCTAGTTAGGAGTTAGAACTGCCGTTTTTGTTTTATTTTTTACAAGTTCATGGTTTCAGACTTGTTATAACTTAGAAGAAGCCTTTCGCCAACGGTTCAGATTTATTCAGACTGGTTTCAATGATTTTTCAATGGTTTAGACTTGTGCAGTATCTGTGTAGAGATTCCTTTTATTTTGGTTAACAAATCTGGATATAGGTTGTCATTTGTGTTACTTACACTACTCACTTGGATAGTAGGTATGTATGTATCTATTTTTTGTATACATTTGGATTCTTGTTGCGCATAAAATAACTTTTTCCATTTCTAATATTTTAGCATGGCATCGATTCATCTAGACAGCGACTAACTGGTTTTTTATACCTCTGTAATGTAGTGGTGAAGATTTTTGATCATGGCTTTATCCTTGTGGTGCCGACGTATTTGCATTTCAGATTAAATTGCAGTGGAGCGTTGGATTTGGAGGCTGTTTTTGGTAACAATGAGTTGGAATTATCACACACTGTATTTTGTGTTTGTCCTAAATTTACAGGTTTTGTTCAGCTAGAACGCCAATTACATTGAGAATGTCTCAACTATTGAACTGTTAGCAATACCTGTTTGGCAAATGGTTATATAAATAAATTTCTTTGAGTAAGTTTTGTTTTTGTTTTTTAAGTAATCAATGTACAGTGAATTTTTTATTTCGCTAGAATGGTCTACATTCCATTAAGGAGGAATGACAGAACTCACAAGTGGTTAAGGATTTGAGTGCTAAATCTCACCCTTCATATTGGATCACAGTTCATATTTCTCCATGTACCAAGGATCACAATTTAACCAATGAATCTGTTTTTTGTTTTGTTTTTGTTACTATGAACAAATTTAAAGACAATTTTTTTACATTTAGTTGAGAATAATAGATAATTACAAATAGTCAGTAAAAAGCTTAAAATGAACGATAGAATGCGACGTTAACCTCACTGTTTATTGTAATTTTTACTCCACAAAAATTCTAAAATAAAACATTATGAGTGTTGATGATATTTGGGAGTGAGCTTGGTCTTACTTGGAGCAATTATTTAGAATTCTATCATTTCCTTTCCTTTCTTTCAAATTACATGTATTATATAAAAGGAAGGCACGACACGTGAAATCTTTATCACGTTAATACTATATATCCCGTTTTTACATGTATTATATAAAATAAAAATAAAAATTGGGACCCCAAAATTTTATAGGCCCAACTCTGTTGAGCTGTTTGCATCCCTCAAGACACGACACGTCATATTTTTGTGTCAAAATCTTCTTACTTTAAAAGCTTGTAAGGTTTAGCTATTGATTTACCCTAATTACAAGCCTTAATTCCCTCCTTAACAACTTAACCTAGCTTCTTTGAGAAGCTTTTACATGTGTAATCTTTAGCTATTGGTTAAACCTAATCTTAAGCATTAATTCCCTCCTTAACAACTAAACCTAACTTCCTTGAAAAGGTGGCTTTACTACTGTCTTCCAGGTTAATTTGCATCGTGACTCAAACCAAATTTATTATCCCTCTGTTTTACGATGCATTCTATCTCTGCAAAACAAAATCAGTGTTGCTTCCTCAACCTTTTATCTCTCAATAGAACTC
>Ga0315914_1001825_pt1 | contig 32391 bp, 18 predicted proteins | sample MpolenodulesMG_FD_203920 | JGI IMG/M metagenome (GOLD analysis project Ga0315914, IMG submission 203920) | Medicago polymorpha root nodule microbial communities from Los Angeles, California, United States - elongated nodules | ecosystem: Host-associated > Plants > Roots > Nodule | place: USA...
TCCGTTGATTGGGGCTATTTGGATTCGGTTATGGAGGGTATGTCTTTTCCGGTTCAGTGGAGGAAATGGATTAGAGAATGTGTGGGTACTGCAACATCTTCAGTTCTTGTTAATGGTTGCCCTACTGATGAGTTTCATTTACACAGAGGCCTTCGACAGGGGGATCCCCTCTCCCCTGTTTCTACTTGCGGCTGAAGGGCTAAACATTTTGATGAAAGCCATGGTTGATAATAATTTATTCATAGGTTATATGGTTGGAACGGTAAATAATGTTGTGGTTTCACATCTCCAATTTGCTGATGATACACTATTATTAGGTAGCAAAAGCTGGGCAAATGTGCAGGCTCTGCGAGCGACTCTTATTATTTTTGAATCCATATCGGGTTTGAAGGTATATTTTCATAAACTCTTGTTGGTTGAAATTAATATTTCTGATTCATGGATGACTGAGGCAGCGGCGGTGTTGAGTTGTAAGGTGGGAAAAATTCCTTTTATGTACCTAGGTCTGCCTATTGGTGGTAATCCGCGGAGACTATCTTTTTGGGACCCTATTGTGAATCGCATTAAAACTAGATTGTTGGGTTGGAATAGCAGGTTTCTCTCATTCAGTGGGCGCTTGATCCTTCTTAAAGCAGTTCTGACTTCTCTACCTATCTATGCTCTTTCCTTCTTCAAAGCTCCACCAGGTATAATCTCTTCCATTGAATCTTTATTGAATAAATTTTTTTGGGGTGGGAGTGAGGATTCTAGAAAAATTACTTGGATAGGTTGGAATACCTTGTGTTCTAAAAAGGAGCATGGAGGTTTGGGGGTTAGGAAGTTGAAGGAGTTTAATATTGCTTTACTAGGTAAATGGTGTTGGAGGATACTAGTCGATAGAGAAGGTTTGTGGTATCATGTTTTAGCCGCCCGTATGGCGAAGTAGGTGGGAGGTTGGAGGTGGGGGGCCAGGGTGATTCTTCTTGGTGGCGTGATTTAGGTAGGATTCGTGATGGAGATGGTGAGTCTGGTAGTTGATGGTTCAGTCACAGTGTTATGCGGAGGGTGGGTGATGGGGCTAAAACTTTGTTTTGGTCGCATAGGTGGATTGGTGGTATTCTGATTAGTGTGCGGTTTCGTCGTTTGTTTGATTTGGCTGAGAACAAAACCATTACGGTGACTAACTTTTTCTCACTGGGTCTGGCGCGGGAAGGGGATGGGTGGAGTTGCCGTCACAGGTTGTGGGTGTGGGAGGAGGATATGTTAGAGGAGTGTAGGGCGTTACTATTTGATGTCTTTTGGTTCCAAATGTTTCAGATAAATGGGTGTGGCTTCCAGACATTGTTGACGAATATTCTGTGTGAGGTGCCTATGATTGTTACTAAATGGTGATACTTCTCAAATGGACAAGTCTTTGGAGTAAGTGTGGCATAACCAGGTTCTGTTGAAGGTCACGATTTTTGCTTGGCGGCTCATTCGAGGCCGCTTACCTACGAAAGCTAATCTGGCTATGCGTGGTGTTATTTCTGCGGACGACATTGTGTGTGTTTCAGGTGCGCGAATGGATTGGATTCGCTGGGGTGGATACTAATAATATTTCCGATCATTTGGTGCAGTTTACTTTTATGACAGGTGGTGGTAAAGCTAAACGGTCATTCCTGCAACTTATTTGGCTATTGTGTACTTGGGTTGTGTGGAATGAACGTAACAACCGTCTGTTCAATAATATTGCAACTTCTATTCCCCGTCTGTTAGATAAGGTCAGATTATTATCTCTAGGGTGGCTGAAGGCTAAAAATGCCATGTTTGTGTTTGGTACTCAGAGGTGGTGGTCAAGCCCTTTAGCTTGTCTGGGCATTAGCTAACTTTATTTTTCTATGCTTTTGTGTAGTGACTCTATAACTCTGTAGTGGTTTCCTAGGCACACCTTGTGCTTGGGAATTGCTCTTTGGTTTGGTTATATAATCTCATTTTAGTTTTCACTGATAGGGTTTATTCTTACGACCTGTTACTATTTTCATATAAATACATCAAACTTCTTCATCTCCTTCATTCAATATGTGATCTCCATCTCATTCGTTTCATAATCGAATCATATTTGTCATTAGAGATAAATTACCCTTAATTCATCAAAGGGTAATGTAGACCTCATCTATCTTTTATCATTTTTATTGATAGTTTAGTGGTTAAAAATTTATTGAACGAGTGGAGAATTTGAAGTTTCAACACGGTCATATTACAATACTACTATCAACTGAATTATGGTCATATGAATGATATATTTTATCTTTTATTATTTATTACTCAATTTTCTTGCAATTATTTTAATTTATATTTCATATGTTGTTAATAAAGGATAATTTTATAAAATTACTCATAAATACAAATAGAATTAACTACATTTTATCTACGTGAGTTTGGTTAAGTTGATAGAGACATTGCATAATATATACAGAAGCTGAACCCGAATCACGTCACGTATTCGCTTAAAAAAGTGAATTTTTAATCGAATCCATAAAAAAAATTATGTCAGTAAATTAACATACAATTAAAAACGGAAAGAGTACTATTTTGTTTTTTGTTTGACTAAATACTCTGGTATTTTCTAAAAAAAAAAGGTACTACTACTAATTTGTTGAACTCTTTTTATTTGAACTTTGATGTGTCCATTTTAGGTTTCTTTTTCTCGTTTTGACATAGTCTTCATGCATATTGATTGCTTCTTTCAATGAAAATAATATATTGGATATTGATGATTGTCCAAAAACAATTATTGAATATCGATGTTTTTTTTTATAAGAAAGGTAAAAAAAATCATGAAATATAAGCATGAACATTGATGACTTCATATGTATTTCAATCATAGAGGTTGGATCTTACTCAAACAAAACAAAAAAAAATCAACAAGTTAGATCTTGCATTGACTTGCACTTATTCAATGTGTTGCAAAACTGAATTATTAAGGTTTAAATTATAAAAAACTGTAACTAAATATATAAGTTACGTGCACAAACCTCCCAAATCCAATAACCACTTGAGTTTATTTAATAAGATAAGATATGTTGTTTAAACATTTAAATGCTGACAATTATTTAACATTGCTTCTTAGACAATTTAGTTATATATGTTTTTGTTGTCAATCATAGTGATATATTTTATACTTTACTAAAGAAATATTTTATTTATTTCTCTTTTTAATAAAAAAATATATTTAATTTATTTGAAGTTACCAATATATTTAGGAAACTATATACTAGATGGGAATTTTAAAAGAAGATAAAACTTATGGCAGGTAACATGGAATGGAACATCTACCCAATTCCTAGTGTTTCCCGGTAACAAGTGCATTATACTTGCACGTATAATATAATCCATCTATCTCATACGCACGCATACATGACAATACATGATAAAGTATAGAAAAGAAGCCAAATATGAAGCTTGCTTGTCTGATTTCTGGTTACAATAATCCTGTCTCCATAAAGGTAAAAGACCTTGCTTCTCTCAATTTTAATTTTCTTGAGTGTGATTATGAATGATGATGCATGCAACCTCAGCCTCACATTGATTACAGGATAACGTGAAACGGGAAGAGAAGCATGTGAAGCTCATTCCTACAAAGACAAAACAACAAGTCAAGTTTTTTAACAACTTGGCTCCTCCTCTTGCTGCTGCCTTTCTTCTCTTTTCTCCAATTTCCGCCACTCCAGGTTGGTCACCTCCTTTCTAAAATACTAAACTGCCCCCGCTTTTTTATTCAAATTGTTAAGAGTCCCACGTCGGACATGGTCTGACAATGTGTTTATAAGTGGGGGCAATCCTCACCCCACAAGCCGGTTTTGTGGTGTTGTGTTAGGCCCAACCACGATTTCTAACATGGTATCAGAGCCTCTCCAAGATCCATTGGACCACCTGCTATCAGGTTTCCGCTATTGGGACACCCACCATTTATGTCCATGAACCAAGCCCAATAGTGCTGGTCGTGAGGGGGTGCGTTAAGAGTCCCATATCGGACAGAACATGGCCTGACAATGTGTTTATAAGAGGGGGGCAATCCTCACCTCACAAGCCGGTTTTGTGGGGTTGGGTTAGGCCCAACCACGATTTCTAAGACAAATTGCTCTACTGCCCCCATGCCATTCACTCTTATTTGTTTTGTTTATAGTTAGTTAGTTAGTTGTACAAACTAGAAAAGTAGTGGAAATCAATGTTAGCTTGTGACCTTGAATTATGCACCTCTCTCGGTCTCAGGTTTCATTCCTCCTAATGCCAAATTCGTTGGGGTAGTCTATATAGAGCAAATTAAATGGGGCCACCACAAGTAGACGGTGGGATTGGACCCTTCGGATTAGTCGGCCCTTAGCCGGATACCGAGTTTTTAAAAAATATGTAAAAATCAATGTTCATCTTCTGTGAATGCCATTAAATCAAAGCTTTTTTCCTTCAAGAAAATAGCTATTTCCAGTAGTAAAATATGCTAATTATGTTCTTCAAAATTATTTAAATTCTTTCAAAAATGATTTTATGTTTATATGAAAACTGAAAAATAATTATATATATATATATATGTGTGTGTGTAACTGAAAGTAATGCAAGGTTTATATCAAAACTGAAAAGAACCATCTTAGGTTTGTGATTTAACCATGTAGGATCTTTGAACACTATTGTGAAAATCCAGTCTCTGCAGCACAATGAGACTTTCCCAATAGTGCTGCAGAGAAACTACTCTGCTCCCTGTCCTCCCTTCAATTTAATTTAGAAACTGTAAGCCCAAACTTTCCCTTGGCGAATGACTCGCGGAAAACTAAATGAGCATTGTGTTGTGGCGATTTTGATCCTAAATTCCTAATGTATGTCCAAGATGTTTGCAAGTTCAGGAAACAATCATTTGTGTTTTGAGGGATTGTAACATAACTATGGATTTGTGGGAGAAATTTATAAGTATGGAAAACAAGCAATGCAGTTAATTTTTTAGTCTTGGTCTATTTCAATGGATCTCATTTAACTTAAAACCTCCCAAAGTTGGTTCAGATCGGATCAGTGGCATTGACATTGGCCAATGGTATTTGGTATCTTGACTCATGCTATGCCTAGAAACAAATCAACTAGTTTTTTCAGGAACAACCTTTGATCCTGACCATTTTTTGGCAGCTTTACACAGCCAACTTCCTTTGGTCCATCACCATCTGTTGCAAAACCCCCCTGGTTTATAGTGAAAACAACCATGCTGAAATTTATGCAAAGTGGTGTCCACCTCCGTCAAACTTTTTCAATCTTAACATTGATGGTTCTCATTAGTGTCAATGGCCTTTTAGCTTGTAGAGGCCTTACCAAGGATTCTGAGAGTCGGTTTATTTGTGGCTTTGTCTGTATATATCCTTGGTCGATCAACTTCTATTTTGGCTGAGCCTTAAAGCCTTGTTCATGGCTTGAGATTGGTCAGAACCAAGTGTTTGTCCCTGCAATCAATTTATATGGGTCTAGATTCCCTTATTGTAGTATTTATTTATTTTTTGGATATGCAAATCTTAGTATATTAATTGTTACGTTAGTATTATTTCTTTCTCCTGGAATTTCCTTGTCTAGTTAACATAGTCAAATTGCAACATTTCCTTAGTTTACATCTCAAACATCTTACGGAAGCCCTGATGCTGATTAATTGAGAGAAATGGAGCTGCTCCAATAACCATATGTATCGTGAGGCGAACAGCTGTGCTGGTATGTTAGCAAATCTTGGGCATGATGTTGACTGCAAGGTGACTGATTGGCTGCAGCTTCCCGCTTAGCTTAAACTCATTTTAGATGATCCCTTGCTTTATTTATCAAAAAATATATGGGAAAATCCCAGTTCAAGAGGGAAAATAAATAACATGATTGCTAAATAGTCAATTAGCATGTGCTCATGGCTTGAATTTGAATTTTGAATAATAGATAAGATCTCTATATCAGGATTCTGATTAATTGCAAGTAGTAAGTGATAAATAAGCTTGAAATTTCTGGCATCTAACAAGTCTTGCTAAAGTCGTTTGTTTGCGTGTTCCAATTGGCTTGAAGTTGTCATAAATGTTTTTGTAGCAAGACTTTCATTTTCTTAGCTTCTTGTTCTACAGTTTCAAATGTTTTTGTAGCAAGAATTTCATTTTTCTGCTTCTTGTTCAACAGTTTCAAGTGCCCAAACAATAGATATCCAAAGAGGAGCAACATTGTTCAGTCAAACATGTATTGGATGTCACGTTGCAGGTGGAAACATTATACAACCAGTAAGCATCATCCCCTTTGGCATGATATATCTAGCTTTATGTTCTAGCAAACTCAAATTAACTTTTTACGTCTTCCTTATTCCTTTGCATTTTTTCCTTACAGGGGTCAACTCTATTCACAAAGGATTTACAAAGGTAACTGAAAGCACTAAATCTATCAAAAGAGGAAACTTAAATTTTGAAATCTTTTTTTCTTTTCGAAGTTGTGTAGATGGTGTATCTACTATTCATATGAAAAATGCTCTGGCCTAAAACGAAAGCTAATCAACGTTTCTTTGTTCTGATTATTTTTATCATATCTTTGAAATAATAATAAATGTTGTTCTATAGAAATGGAGTTGATACAGAAGAAGAAATCTATCGTGTCACATACTATGGCAAAGGAAGAATGCCGGTAAGATATCTTATGTAGACTTCAGACTTAGCTTTCTGCCTTAATGATTATCCTTTATAGTTCTTATCTTATGTAGACTTCATAGTTAGCTTAGGTTTAAATTTTCATGCAAATATTGAGATTCTCTATCAAAGAAAGTCATGTATAGTTCTATGCAGGGGTTTGGTAAAGAGTGCATGCCACGAGGGCAGTGCACATTTGGAGCTCGTTTGGAAGATGAAGATATCAAGATATTGGCTGAGTTTGTCAAGTTACAGGCTGATAAAGGGTGGCCAAGTATAGAAACTGAACAAAAATGATTTAGCAATCAATTTCTTTTTCTCCCATCTTTTCATTGTGGATTGGTACAAAATCATTGACTTAATTGCTTTATTTATTTAGATTATATTTTTTTTTTTATAGTTTTTGGTGAGATATGGGAATTATCCAATAATTCTTCTAGACCATAATTAATTTTATAGATCTCATTCATGACCAGTGTTGGTCATATTAGTAGATCCATGAATATCCTCATATGTTGGCAGTTAAGAGAATACTTCAATATGTGAAGAAGGAAACTTCCAACTGTGGAATTATATATCCTAAAAATGCAGAAGTTTGCTTGGTTATATTCAGTTTGGTTGGTGAGGAAAATAATAGCAAAAGCACAGTAGATTATGCTTTTGTGTGTAGGAAAGCACCAATCCTTAGGGCATCGAACAAAGAGTCTATGGCGGTGGCCTAATGAAATATGAGGTCGAGTATGTTGTTACAAACTTACAATGACTATGAGGGCTTGACATGCCTTGTGGCTTGATGCATTGCAGCAGGAGATGAAAGTGATGGAATTCCAACTGTTAACTTGCTCAACAATTAACTTGGCCAAGCGTCCAATTGCTCATGGGAGAACCAAACACACCGACATTAGGTTTCATTTGGTTAAAAGTGAAAACCAAGAAAATATGAACTTGGAACTGAGGAGCATGTTGGCTCTGGTTTCCGTTGGATATCTGGTTATTCGTGAAAAGTTTCAAATAATGAATTCCCACATCTCTAACTGAAGAATAAAAAATTCTCTCTATTTATAACAAGCTTTTTTATAAACAAAATTCTCTCTTCTTTTTTGTATGAGTTAGCAACAAGGATTTTCCGTAGTTATGTTACTTGAGATTATTCTTCGTAGAGCCTGTCGAATTCTGGAAATTTTTGTCTTCGGTGAATAAATTCTTAAGCATGGTCTGCCTTCACACGCCTCTGCCTTATCTATATCCATGATTCTTCTCTTTTTCTGTGATCTCTGCTCTAGATTCATGGTTCATCATTACTATGACTTGATTCGTGATTGTTCCTTTGTGAGTTGTGATCGTGATTTAAAGCATTGGTGGACAATAATTTTCAACCGTTTATTCAGTGGACCTGAATTAAGGGGGTCTGGTAAGAGGTTGTTCATTGATGTGTCATGACAGTTAGTATTAGTTAGAAAATAGTAGTTGTTATAGTGTTGTGTTATAACCGAATATATGATGGAACTTTATTTATAAGTGAATATTTTCCATAGTGAATATCTTTCTCTTTTCTATGTTTTCTTCTTTCTGCATGCTCAAAATTTGGATTTTTATTTGTGATTAATCAGAGCATGAGAAGAAGAGAAAAATAGACGTACACACATATTCTACACCACTTGTGAGTATTTGGATTTGGACAGTGATAAAGAGATGAACCTTATCTTGTGACTCTTGACCTTACATGCAGCACGCGTAAGGAAAATGCTGAAACCATACATTAAACACGCTAGAGTTTTCCAAAGAAAATTGATGGCTTTTGCGTTCCCAAATGTGTGAAGAATTGGCTCAGGTCGTCTCTAGAGGGCCAGTTTTCTTAGATGCTGACAGAGGATTGGAATCATACTGCGGAGATTTTTACAAATGCATAAATGTATACGTTAGTATGTCAAATTTGTTGTCGAACTGAAAAGTTAGACGAGCGATTCGGCTAAGTAATACTCATGTCATTTCTTCAAACATTATGTCAAGTTAATGAACTTTGGCTCGGCAAATTCCTTAACTACTTTAAAGAGTGTCAAGTTGTACAAAGAACGTAAAAAATTAATTAACTGATAAAAACATATAAGTAAATAAAGTATAAGTAAATGAAACTAAATATACGTGTTGATAGAATCTGGGTTGCCTTCGCATGCCTTGGCACACACATGTTCTGTGGCTGAAGTTGTTGAACCCTAAACCTCTTTTCTCTCTAATTGTAACCTCCTTGAAAATAGCTATCACACCAACTTCTTTCTTTATAATCATTAATTTAAATATATAAATTGGCTAATAGGGCTGAATTGCCTTCTTACTTTAAAGGTCAAATCAGTCTTACGACTAAAACGATTAAATAGTCTTAGTTGTAGCTGAGAAAAATTCAACTACACTAAACTTCAATTGTCTTTAATTCAGCTCACGCTTTCTTCGATTACAGGTCGCTCTTAACTAACAACTTTTTTTCGTTGTTTAACTCTAAATGATGATAAACATTAAATATGGTTATCTTAAGAGAAGTCTTTACCCTGATTTGATTTAGGTAAATACTGGAACAAACTATAATAGCATCTATATATGAAAGTGAAGGCATGGAAAGCAAAAGAGCATCTTAAGAAATCTACCTCTATAAAGGAATTAATTGATAATACCTAATGCACAAAGTGGGGCCAAAGATAATGAAATTAAATAAAGAAGAGAACCCTAATACGTTTGGTAAAGAAAACAGCCGTAATAGGACGGGTTTTCTTCACAACCACCTCATACAAATCACAACTAACATAATCAATAGAAGATATAAAACTGATTGGGCAAAAATACAAATACAAAAACAAAACCATGTGACTCTATCCACTAATCACTAAGAACTATTTTAATAAAGGTCACATATGTGGTCCTTGCCTTCCCTTTGGCATGTTCATATGCCATTGTTTGTCAACCAAATACACCAAAGACAGAGAAAACAACCAAAGCTAAATACAAAATGAGAGCATCCTCACCTGATTCCACCAACCTGGCCAATTTATGCCGTTTAATTACATTTAATTACCAGACATTGTTTAATTTTGATTATGTGCTTGTTGGGACAAATAGGTCTCAAAGCACATGGGAACAGTTTCTTTAGTTACTACTACTACCTATTTTAGTGTAAGATTAATTGATGAAATCCAAAGAAATTCTAATTAAGTGGTGCTAAAATATTGTGATGCTTTCTAGTACAGCGCCTCTATGGCACAAGAAAACGACCTTGCTGACAGGTGTAGCGAATGAATAATTAGTTTTCATTTTTGTTTTTTTTTTATGAATATATAAATGTTCATGAATATTTGGGGTGAATATAATTTGGTTTCGAAATTACATCATTTTGTGACAAGAGTATATCATTTTTTCGATAAACGAAATTATTGATAGTAGTCCAATCCAGCACCACCGCAAGAGACCACCACCCACCTTCTATAAAGAGTTGTGGATGTCTTACACGATTGATTGCTCGAAAGATGGACAAAACTCCAATACATTGTTCAATCACACCATAGACAAGAGTATAACATAACTTAGGGAGAGCTAGTTAAATGATGAATTGCTACTTTTAGTAAATTATTTAATAAAATATTTTATGTGTTCTCCATTTTTTATTATTATAAGAATTATTTTTTACTAAAACTGGTAGGGTTCACCCTTAGATCATTTATGAGAGGTTCTTATTATTTGCACTCCATAAATTAATTTTAAAAAATTTGTTCTCAAAATACTTTTTACCAAATAAAAACGTGAATGATGTTTTATTTAGCTAAGGAAACTAAGGAGGTAAATGTTAAGGAAAAAAATATTAAATCTTATACTCAACAATTGTGTGTGTCCAATAAATATTAATTTAATTCTTTCAAAAAAATAAATATTAATTTAATTTTATAAGATTATTAATATTTATGTAAGTATCTTATATATCTAAAGATTAATGAATATTATGACACCGTTTGATTTATATAGCTGACTTTATTTAATGAAATAAAATTAACTTGATTGGTGTGTTGTATGTAATTATCTTACCCTTAAAAAGCATCATATCTTAAAGTTGATTTTAAACCTCTTCATCTGTTGGGTCGATCTGCATGTTAGTGGTGGGATATATTATTATTTGGCTTTTAATTGACTTCTCCTTTCTCTTAAGAGCTTCTCTAGTATATTATAATATTAGGTGGATCTTCCTACTTTTGATCCTTGTATAAAGTTAGAATACTCTCGTCTTTCTTAATATCAAATTCTTTTCAATTTCAAAAATAAAAATAATCCAGTAACTCTTGAGCCAGTGCAAGAGACATACTAGATCAAATCATCAACTCTAAATGTTTGTTGATAAAGATAATAGGGTTAAATATGTTTTTATCCCTATAAATATATCAACTTTTCGTTTTAGTCTCTTTAAAAAATTTCTTCAACTTTTAATCTCTATAAAATTTTCAATCACTACTTTTAGTCCCTATTTTTAAGTTAATTTTAGTTTTTTTTAATGAAATTGTGCAGAAATGTGTAGAATATTTTAAAAATATTTCCCAAAAAAAATTAGAGTTTTTTAACAAAACATCAATTTAATATGAATATTTAACCATAAAAAATATAAAAATTCACATTAAATTCATGTTTTGTTAAAAATTCTAAATTTTTTGAGTGAGATTCTTATAACATTATGAATTTGTCTGCAAAATTTTATTCAAAAATATGAATTCTACATGAGTTTACTTTAAAAGAGGGACCAAAAGTGAAGATGGAAAATTTTTTGAGGACTAAAAGTTGAAGGAAAATTTTAGGGGGACTAAAACGAAAAGTTGGTATATTTATAGAGACAAACATATTTAACCCATGATAATATTAGTAATCCGTATTATGCGGTAGATATTTCACATCAATAAAAAAAAATCGAGTATATGATAAATACTGCAATTGCATAAAGATAAATTAAATTGCATTTTTGGTCCCTTAATTAAAATTCAATTTATTTTGGTCCCTTAACTTCTCTTTGTTACACATTTTGGTCCTTTCCGTTAGTTTTAATTCAAAAACATTAGATTTTCTTCATTTTCTTCTGGAATTTTTCCGGGATTCTTGTTGTTGATAGTCATTAATTATCTATGGATAGCTTTGTTAGACACAAATGAATAAAACTAAATGTTAGCTTAGTCAAATAGAGAGAATGACTTGTTCATCTTTATGGAAAATGAAAACTTGGCTTTATTAGCACATTACACTTGTGTAATTGAAAAGAGAAAAATATGCAAATTCACTAAGCTCCTATTTTGTTGCATGAGACACAAGACTAAATCAAAATAGAATAACTTTACCCAATAGACTCTTTCAAACCTAAATTAAAAATAATAATATAATGTTAGCTATATGAAACCATTTCCTAATAAAAAATAGCGTGCACATAAAATTTTGACAACACTTTTGGTAGTTGTTTGTAAAGAATCATTGTGTGGTCCCATTTTGTCTGAGTTATAATATGATTATTAACAAATATAAACACTACAGAGTGAAAGAGAGGAAAGGAGTCGATGTCAATAGCTGTAAAAGAAGGACCAAAAAAACACCATTAAATACTCACACACTCCCTCTACTATAGCACAGTGAAAGCAATAGACATTAAATTCATATGGATCCAGAGAGAATCACGAGCTGGGCTATAATCTATACTCCAAACATGCACGCCTAGCTCGTGCCAGCCAGCCTTTTTTGTCAATTTCTACGTCTGCATCTATATATCTATCTATCAAGAGCCTAATATGTATTCTTTGAAGATCTATCATCATGAATATCTCTTCATTCATTCACAAGTATGTATGTTATGTTGGTTTGAGAGGTTGAAGCTGCCAGCATGATCTGGTAATTAATTAACCACACACTCTTAATTTTTACACATACATATATATTTTTTTAGGGATATATATATATATATATATATATACACACACACATATTTTTAATCTTGTATATTTTTAATATTCAATTTATATATGAATCAAATTGTTATTAAGAAAAACAATAATAGAAATTTATTGGCTGGATTTTTTCTTTCTTTCTTTCTTTTTACAAATTGGTTGGGTTTCTTGTAGTGTAGATAATTTGTTATTCGTAAGCGGTGTTCCTAAGCTAGCCAAGTAAAGGGACATTGTTTGGAATCGCTTAGGCTTTGCTTGCGAGTCTGAAAGGAAAACGAGGGAATGCCTTTGTAAAGAAGGAGAGGATGAAAAACATTAGGAGAAATTTCTCTTTTTTAGGGAGAGTGGTTTTTGAAGAGAGTGAAATGATTTTTTTAAAATTTTGGAAGAATGTTAAAGAGAAGTATAATAGATTTCAAAATCTCTAAAACCCTAAGAAGCTCTCCTTTAATTTGATGATACATTTTTTGAGTTCTCTCATATTGGAGAAATTTTAGTCCAATAAAAAACCTTTAGAGGATGAACACTTCTTTCCCATTAGTCATTCTTTTATTTTCAAAGATTTTCCTTTTCTTTCCTCCAAACTCTCACATAAGAAGGTACCCAATTTTTGTTATAAGATTAAGACGTGGTTCCATATCAGGTCATCTTGCAGCTTCAATCACTCAAATACCAACAGATAATTAAATTGCTCCAGTACTTCAGGACTCATGTTCAACATCTCAATTTCAATTTTGCAGGTAATTATACTTAATTTCAATCTCCAATTATCTCTTCTGATCATATATATATACAATTATGTTCATTTAATTATACTTAATTTTTTCAACTATACATGTGCAAATGCACGTGCTTTAACTCTTGGTAACTATAAATAAATTACTTTACAGACACATACACACATGTTCACATGCACGTAGTTGTTTATTAATTTGTATATATGGAAGAAGATATTTGCGAGAAAGAACCCAAAATATGGACATCATACAAGACAAAGTATATAAGCATAAACCACGGCCGACTTAAACACTTTAGCGGTCTTATTCTAATCTTAAAAATTGAGCCATGATAAGAAGAAAATGTTGTTTAAATCCTAGAAATTATTTCAACATATTATATTTAATGTTTTCCGTAAGAAACACCAAAAACTCAAAGTTTTGATCCTCCGTGATATTGGTCTGTAATTTGCACAACCAATTACCCGGCCATGACATAAACTATAATACATTCATCGTATTGTAGCAAATAATTAAATCATAAATCCATACTATACAATGTTTTCAATTCAACTAATATTTTTAAATTAGGCTAAAATATGTGATACGACTCCATATTTTTGCCTAATTTATAAAATCGAATTTTTAGTTAAACTCTACAGAGAGTGAGGATGCATGTAGAAATTATTGGGCTAAGTGAAATAAGGTTTACTTACTTATAGAAAAGGAAGAGTTGATAGTTCGTACTCCAAGAGTGTTAAATTGGTTGTAGTTGGGAAAATGGTGTTGGAGATTGAGAGTGGCTGATATGGCAGGGTTGTGGTTTAAAATTTTGGCAAAAAAATATATGGGTGGGAAAATGGAGGTCTTATTAAGGATTATGTGTGGAGGATTAGATGTTCTTGGTGTTGAGAGAGGTGTGAGCACTCGTTTTGATAGTTTGTTCTCCAATTACCTTTTGAATATGGTCGGAAATGGTGGAAATATCTTATTTTGGTTTGAACCGTGGTTATATGAGAAACTGTCGAAAGATAAATTTAGTAGGCTTCTTAGCTTGGCTATTAATAAACATGAATGAAATAGTAGAGAGAATAATGTTAAAGTTGAGTGAGCCCGATGGAGGTGTAGGCTGGAGGTAAAGAGTAAATCTTTTTTAAGGGAGGAGGATTTAGTGGTGGAGTGTAGGATTTTGTTAGATAACATATCTTTGCAGGTTATTGCAAAGGATTTTTGGCGATGCAATCAAAATCAGAAGGAGCTTAAATAAAAAGAAACTTATTTCATGATTACAAATGATGATTATGTAACTGATTCTCCGTTTTGTGATGTCATTTGAAGCAAGTTTAATTTATCCTAGTAAAAATATCATTGTTTGTCTGAAGACAGCTGAATTATTAAGTTTTAACAAAAAGACAATTTGGTTCGTAGTAAAAATTACTAAGTTGGATTCTCACTTATGTGTTGCTGGTTGTGAAATTAACAAAACATCTAGTTTTTTATTGTCCTTTTCCGAAAAGTGGATAAATGTTTTGGGTTCGGTGGGTGTAAGAAAAATGACATATCTTGGAGATGCCATATCTTGTACAATGAGTTGACTTTGTTAGTATAATTTTAGTTTGTTTCACATTTCAAAAAAAATATAGCTCCATTTGAAAGGAAAAAAAGTTATTTACTGTAAATATAAGCTCATATACAATTTATTAGGTATATTTATTATTATTTTTATTATTTTAAACACATCACTTGTTAATATTATTAATTTATCGCGGTTCAAAAAAATTCTTAATTTATCTTTGAATATGAAAAGTTTCAGACCCCAATGCACAAAGAATTTTAAGAAGATCCGCATACAAAATGGACACCTTAAATTCAGTAACCATTTTTCTTAATATATGTTGAAAAAAAACAAAGGTTCTTGTAAAAAGAGATCGAAGATAATACAATAAAAAAGGATTGAAAATGACAAATTTTAGACTTTCAAATAGTTGACATAAGTTTTTAGTTTTTTTTTTTTTTGAGCAAATAAGTTTTTAGTTTTGTTTCTTTAATAAATGTCGTAAAACATCTTTTAACATTTCTCTTTCTATTAGCATATCCATATAACAATTTTCTAACAATTTTTGGATTAATGCTCTCTTCACATTTGCATTGTATTCTTACTCAATTTCATTCATTCTTTATATTATTTTTGTCTCAAAAGAATAGAAAAGAAATGGTTATTCCAAAAACTATTAAAAAATAGGGTTAATATATGTTTACCCTTCTATGATATTAGTGATTTTCGGTTTAACTCTTGTAAAAAAAATTGTTTAGATTTCAACTCTGTAATTTGAAGATTTTTTGTTTTGGACCTTCATGAATTTTGACCGTACAAATTCGATGATATGACAGGGGGTAAACCGAAATATCGATGATATGGCAGGGGGTAAAATGAAATTCTCTTAAATGACAAAGGGCAAAAGTACCTTAAATTTTAAAATTTAATGTCATAAAGGTTCAAATCAAAAAATCTTCAAATTACATGATTGAAATCTAAACAATCTTTTTATAGAGGGTAAACCAGAAATCGGTAATATTACATGATATAAACATATATTAACCCTAAAAAATAACTCTACATTAAAGAAGCAATCTATCCACAGACAAAGACAGAGACAGAAGAAAAAAAAATGTTTGATTTATGATTCACGCGTTTTAATTCTTTTTAAGTGGCAGTGATGATTTGTCTTTCAATCTGAACAACCTTTATGTAACTTTTTTCGGATGCATTTAGCACGAGTACTGCAAAGACAAAATTATGCAACGGTTTCATTTGTTTTGTTAGTTTCCTCCGTAGACAACACCCTGTATGTGTGGTGGTCCAACACTACGTACCGTCGCAATCTACACAATTAACTTGTCTTCTGGCTTCTTTCATTAATTGATTTAACATCTACTATACTATCTGCAGGTACATTCAAAGCAAGGGCATATATATGGACTACATATTTATTGTACAATTCCATTGTCCTTAATTTGTTTGCCTTCAATTTTGTTTAGTTTTTTTGCTTTTATATGCTTCTAATCGATTGTTTGGTATCGAAGTGACTTAACGTGATTTTGACAAACTCACCGTGATATTAAATATGTATTATCAATTTTTATTTTCATTTTCCTACTTGGATTATAGTTTTACTACTCTCACGTTTAGGATGTAAATATTATATCAAACTTCTAGCTAATTGACTTTATGCATAAGTAGTGGTGATTTATTTTTGTGGAGTGTAGGGGTTTGTACATACAAGTTAAACTTCTCTTTAATTGCTATCGAATAGAGATTCTCTCCATTTCTTTTGGGAGATAAAGAGGATCCCAATTTATTATTAGGGTTAAATATGTTTTTAATCCCTATAAATATACTAACTTTTCGTTTTAATCCCTTTAAAAAATTTCTTCAACTTTTAGTCCTTATAAAATTTTCAATCACTACTTTTGGTCCCTATTTTTAAGTTAATTTTTGTATTTAAAAATGAAATTGTGCAGAAATGTGTAGAATATTGTAAAAAAAATTAGAATTTTTTAACAAAACACAAATTAAATATGAATTTTTAACCTACAAAAATATAAAAATTCATATTAAATTCATGTTTTGTTAAAAAATTCTAATTTTTTTTGGGAGAGATTCTTATAATATTATGAATTTTTCTGCAAAATTTCATTCAAAAATATGAATTCTACATATGAGTTTACATTAAAATAGGGACTAAAAGTGAAGATGAAATTTTTTTAAGGGACTAAAAGTTGAAGAAATTTATTAGAGGGATTAAAATGAAAAGTTGACATATTTATAGGGACCAAAAACATATTTAACCCTTATTATTATCATATCAAACTTAGTTGATTACATATTTAAAACTAAGAGGATTGTTAAGGTCACACACTCCAACTATAACTTGCTGCTTCATCCATTCCTTTTATTCTTTTACCTAGTAACATGTTGTCCTGGGTGAGAAACTACATCTTCTTTAGAATTTTAGAGATGGAACTTTCCAATCTATGAAAGTAAAGTTGGCATAAGTAATAACTGAGGGTATTTTAGAGATTTAGAAAATTTACGGGTGCCCAACAAATTACTCGCTGCACTTAAAAATTATCAAAATAATACCAACAATGGATTTGTCTAAGTAGTTAAGGATTTGGGCTTCTTAAGCATGTGGTCAGGGGTTCGATTTCGGGATCATGCGTATAAAAAAGATCTGGTTGGGAGGGGAAGACCCACCTTGTGTGACCCACAAGTTTCACGACAAAGATTAATTGTTGTGAAGCGGCGGTGAAAACTTAATACCAATACAATATCGCAGTAACAGAAAAAATGTCAAAATAATGTCTCATTTGTTGGATTCAATCGAAAAAGAATTCTGCTCTTTACCGGCCAACTGTTTTTGCTCGTTCCCAACTGAAATTATCATAATACCCACGCGTGAGTTAACTCACGCTACTTATACTTCCTGCATTACTTAAGTCACGCTGCGTGAGCAACAACACAGAAACATAACCCCCTTCATTTTCTAAATTTCCCAAATACGAAAATTCTTCCATTTTGTGCGATTTTCACCACACTCAACCAAATCAACATCAAATGACGCAAATCAACAAGTAAGTGTTGCTTAGCCTACTTCATTGCTTCTTTTTTTTTTTTTTGAAATTTTTTATTTTTTGAAGAAATTTAGGTGTTTAGAAATTTGGCTTGCATGATAGTTTTTAGGATTGTTAGTGATGAATTAAGTTAGGAATTGTAGTTTAGATGTTGTTTAGAGTGCAATGTGGTAGTTTTAGGGTTTTGAAATTGTTTAATTTTAAGTTGAATGAAAGATGGACTCTAGGTGTTTGATAAAATGTCTCAATACACTTTCTTTTGATTTTTTCAATGTTAATGATGAAATTAGTTAGAAATTGGTTTGTTAATGTTGATTATAGTTAGTTTGACTGCAATGTAGTAGTTTACGGATTGAAATGACACTGCCGAAATTTAAGTGTTGTTGTTGAATTGTTAGAAATGACACAATGTCCGTATGAAAAAAATCATTGATTTTTTTCTTTTTGAAATGTTGTGCATATGTCTCATAGGCCTGACAGAATGAGGGAAGATAGGGAGTCGGCTACTAGTAGTGCACGAAGGGAAAAGTGAAGCACTACACCCTCCTATGGCTAGTCGAGGGAGAGGTTGGGGCACGAGACTTGGTAGGGTTGATGTTGCGGGGGGGATCATCGTCACAGACGGGTCCATCCCAGATAATGGACCCGACGCAGTATCAGTATCAACATCATCAACATCCGCATGAGGAGTATCAGCAACATTATCAGCAGGAGGCGTATCAGCCTCAGTATGAGCAGCCTCCTCAGCAGCAGGCTGAAGCTCAGGGGGAGCCTTGTATGGAGTTTGAGGCCGGACCAGAGGGCTTTTTAGGGGGGCCTTCTGACTTGTCGCTTTTACCAAACTTTGGTAGACACGTGGCATGCAAGCTTGGGGCGATAAAGAAGTAAGTATAATTGCTTTCTTTTATTTAATGATATATTATTTATTATTTTTCTTATTTAATGTTTATGTTACAATATTAAAATTTACTTATTTTAATGATTATTTTACTTTTTTCATTTTTATCTTAGAATATTTCATGTTTATTTTACTTATTATTTTTTTAACGGCGTTTGTTAGAATACGTGACATTTTATTTTTTTACTTTAAAGATATGTTGTTTATTTTACTTAGAAAATTTACTTTTTTTTTGTATTTTAGTTTCAAATGGACCATAAGATCACGGGTGTCTAGCACGGGAAGAAACTTAAGCTTGAAAACTTGACATTTCTGTTGCCGGTAGAAGAAAATGGGTGGTTCTGGGACCCGGTGAATGATTTTGGTCTTACCCCCCGCCTTAAGACTGAGTACGAAAACATCTCTCACAAGCTCGTTTGTGCATTGTCAGAGAGATGGCTTAAGGAGACCAGCAACTTCCATATGCTTGTTGGGGAGATGACCGTCACACTAGATGATGTGGCGTGTCTTCTACACATCCCCATCACTGGAAGGCTCATTGAGGAGGATGAGTTATCTAATGACCATAACATAGAGCTGTTGCAGAATGAGCTATGTTTTACAGAGGAGGATGCAGTAGGTCAAGTGGTAAAACATTGTGGTGCTCATGTCAGTTACACAACCCTGAAAAGGCGTTATGAGGAATTGTTGAATAGGTGCAATCAGCTGGTGGACCCTGACACAGAGGAGGAGGTTGAGGAGCAGAGTGTTGTTAGGATCGCCTGTGTTAATGTATTTTTGTTGCTCTTGCTTGGCTACACCCTTTTTGCGGCAAGAACAACAAAATTGTTAATATGTTGTGGCTGCTTGCGCTTCATGATTTGGATGAGTTAGGCGAGTGGTCATGGGGCGGGATGAGACTTGTTTTCCTATATGAGCAGCTTTCTCTTACCTCTGACTCATCTTTTGTCGTCGTTGATGGTTACATGAGCTTGCTTGTGGTAATATATTTTTTTCTTATTTTTTTAGTGAATCGTAAATGTATAGTTGTTTGTATGATACTTATGTGCTGATATACTTGCTTGTGGAGGAGGTGTCGGCTCCGCGGAGGAGGAGTAGGAGTCCGCGGGAGTAGTAGGGTCTTATTTTATGAGTTTTGTATATTTGTAGTATTTTTATGATATTTTATCGGATATGAGTGTAATATATTTACACGTGCGCTTTTGTGTTTTTATGACATTTTGCGTTATTTTATTCTTTTATTCTTCGTATTTTAATTATGAGTGAATGCTTGATTGAATGAATGTTTGAATGAATGATAAAAAAATGGATGCAATTGACTGAATGCATGTAAGAATGAATGAAGGAATGAAGAAAATTAGGGAAAATGAGTTTCTGGCTATTATGGTTTTTTGCACAGACACAATGTGAGTTAAGCCACGCAGAGATTAACACTAGCGTGACTTAACTCACGCAGTGTGTTAACACACACAAAATGAACACTAGCGTGAGTTAACTCACGCAAGGGCATTATGGGAATTTCAGTTGAAAACGAGCAAAAACAGTTGGGTAAAGAGCAGAATTCATCGAAAAATCAAGATTGGGCTACAAAACTGTAGTGTTGCACAAGATCGAAGGTACTTATTGAGTTGTGCAAGCAAAAAAATAAGAATTGCTCTATGACCCTCAATTTTGCTCAAAAGTCCTTCGATTTATCGGAACATAACTTTTGATTGTATAATATTTTATATTGGAAGATACGATCCAATCATCTTTTTTCATCGGATGCTATCTTATGATCAACTTATTTTAAATGTTGAGTAATCCAATGGACACATGGAGCAACTGTCGCAAAAAAATTTGAAATTGACCAATTCGCTAATTAGCTCAACTCTCTTCAAATTCAACTATCTTTGAATTATAATTTTTTTTTTTGTGGTGTTCAGGGTTTGAACCCCGGACCTTACATATATTATACATTGTCTTTACCAACTGAGCTAAACTCACAAGGACGTCTTTGAATTATAATCTAGTTAAACTTGATCCATTTTATTTTTTATTTAGTTATTACTCATTTGATTCAATTACGGTCAAACCAGTTGAATCATATTCCAAAGGTTATTTGGTTCAATCTACGATGTGTTTTTTTTTTCTTCGGTTAGATGGACGAAATGACAATAGTTATATGAAAACTCATACAAGTGGTGAAGCCGGGGTGCAGTCCCCAATTATGTCATCCAGCCTAACAATTTCAACATTTTTATCAGTTGCGTTAGAATTTTTTTTTGTTTTGGTCAAGTAGCCTAGTGACTAGAATTCACCTTATAAGGTGAATAAGTGAGGTGTCCGGAGTTCGAACTCCAACCCCTGCATATAATAATGCATTGTCCTACCAATTGAGCTATGCTCACGGGACTGCGTTAGGACTTGTTAATATCTACAATGTTGTTTTTAAGACATTGAATGTTATTTGTGACTACAGTTTACGAATTTCGATGGCTGAGATACAATACAACATGCACGGGCATAAATTGAAGAGCGTATAATATAGGCTATTGTTTTCTAACTTACGCAAATTTTACTTTAGTCTCATTCCTTCCTTGATCGTAAAAACCGGTCTTACGTAAGATGTTACACGAAAAGCATTTATTTGAATAAGTGTCAACCAATGTTTTTTTTTTTTTTTTTGACGAATCAATGTTGTATATCTAAACACCAAAAATGTGAAGACAATGTATTGTTGATGAATTTACAACATTTTCAGAACACAAGTTTTAACAATTCACTTTTCTTCATAAAAATACTACAGAAATTACAAACAACTTCATATAAATCTGGTGGGACTCGTGAATTTTAACCAATCAAAGCGATTGTGTTAAAAAGTGTGTTAAAATGTGTGTTGTTAGCATTCCTCTAACTTCATGTAGGTAAAATACTTATCAAAGTACGGAAAATACAAATTTTCTTTGTTTTTGCAGACTGCAGTTAATAAATAAAATTAATTTGGATTAACATAAAAATATTAATACATGTCATAACATGAAAAACGGTCTGCTGCAGAAGAAGTCATACCGAATCAAAAGGTGATATTTGTCTTCTGCACATAGTTCACTCATAGTTGAGTAAAAACCAAACTATATCAGATGCAAATATAAAAAAGGTTCAAAGAGTGATAATTCAAACCAAACCTGAGCTGGTATAGCAGCCAACAACCAGTAAAAATGTTAACTGAACTACAACTGTGGTAACATACGCAATCCTTAGTATCATGTAGAAAATTGCAGTTACATACAGGTACTTCACCTCAATAGCGGTTGCAGAGACATCCAAAATCATTGTGTCGTGATCACAGCTGTGCAAGCTAAATGTATCACCAAGAGGAATACTACACACGGCTAGAAATTGCTTTTTACTTAAAATCATCAGCAATTCCATGAGTATAAAAATTTAAATCAGAGAAGATTGATACTCAAAACTGATGTTAATGTACAAGGGTAAAATTTCCATACCGAATAGATTGAAGCTCAACAAGCATATATTTTACATTCCTTTAACGTACAATATTCGTTCCCCTTTCAAGAGTGCTTATAATACAAAGTCTACAAAGTGGTATAGATCAAAGATTCATATAACACAGTGCAAGCTAAATGTCCTCTTTAAAATACTACATAGCTCACAAGTGACTAATATCATCACCTTATCAAAACATGAAAATAAAAAAGAATAAGAATTTTATCCAGAAGTGAACCTTGTTTATTTTTCGCTTTTGAAGCTCCACATACTAAAGGCCTTTACTTTACTAAAGCGACGAGAACAACAATGCAAATGAGAGTTGCTTCAATGAGTCTATATGCTGCATTTTACTTCATTTTTTCAACCCCTGCTGCTTTAACTCTTCAATGATAAGGAAGAATTTGAATGTTTTCTTCTCTTCGCTTCAGGTTCTCCTAAATGCAAGGAAACAAAATTATCTTCATCAGGTTCATTCCTAAGTTCAGATAGACTTTTGAATTCCAAGTCTTCTTTGAGGAAGCTTTGATGAACCGGAGATTTTCCAGCAAAACTTGTTGGTATGAACTGGTGTTCTACATTTGGAACTGTTGCAGTCTCATTTCTGATATGAAATTCACAAGGCCTTAATGACGGTTTGACTATCGTAGATGGTTCTTCAACTGGAACGTGTTCCATATTCAAACAAAAAGGTTCAAAGCTCTCTTCAAGCTTTTCTTTTATTGGCACAGTGGGAGATGATTCTCCAACTGTAGAACCAATTCCAGCAGTAGAACCATTCATTTGCTCTTGCCCCGAATCTAAAATACAGCCAAAGAAAGGAAAGGTCAGCTGTAGGTGTTCCTCAAATAAATAAACGGTTCAACAAAGGGATACCAACTACCAATTGATAATGATTGTTTTATACATTGAATGAAAAAAGGACATTTGTATGCAGGAAGTGTATGCATAATCCATAAGAAGGTTGGTTCTACTCCTGAGACTGAGATGAAAACAGACACATTAACTTTGTTTATAACGGGATTTGATAGTTTTTAAATGCTTTAATAGATATAGCAATATTTATTACTGGGAATGATGTTAGAAACTCTTAGCCCAGCTCCTTTTACAAACTTGTATAAATCATAAACGCTCATTAACACATGAAGACCTTTGAATTGAACCACATTTTGAAAACAAACCTTGGAGAGCTTCATTTGTTGTTACGAGATCAAGTTCAAGGAGATCAAGAAGCCGTCCAAGGTCAACACCACTAGTCCAATTCTCAGGGGGCTGGCCAACTCTTAGTTTCAAACGACCTCGATTAGCTGTCCCACCCCAGATAATGCCAACCGGGCGGGGCTTCTCCCTATTCTGACCAGTCAAGAGAATAAGGCTTCCACTATCGCCTTCAAGGTCAAACGTCTGCTGGTTCTCACCAACGACAAGAAAATCAGTGAGAAAACAAATACCTTTCTCATCATTATACTCAAGGGCATAGGCCATTATAGTCCCTGTAGTCAAACCAGAACTTCTTCCAACTTTAATCACTTGCCTGCCAATAAGACTGTTGATTGGAGACTGCAAATCTATGCGGTGGACTTCACCAATATCACCCACACCTCTTATAGATGTAATTACATTGTTCATATTAAAGTCTTCTGCAAATGGGATGAATGCTCCATCAGCTCGAACAAATGTTTCTGCAAGATAACAAAATTGTAATGAGAATGGTGACTGTGACCCTTCAAGAAAGTTAAATCATAATCAACAAGTTTGAAATGACATTAGAACAAGTTCGACATTTTTCAAAGGATTGCCTCAGAAAACTCACAAACTATATTGACGAAGAGATAGTTTTCTGCAAATTGAAACATTTTTCAAAGGAAACAGCAATTCATTAACTTCTAGACAACAGAAACATAATATCTTTTAGAGTAATTTAGGGCAACCTAGATCACCCCTTAGAATCAGTTTCCATGTATTGAAGTTATAGAGTATCAAATCAAGAGAAAGTGAAAGAATCAAGACTTCAAATTGTAATTATAGTTTGATATTGTTGGAGAACCCACGTTAATTAGCAATATGGCAAAAAATAGTGGTTAGAAGTGAAGGACAACCCGCACCCTTTTAGCTAAATTTTCGGGTTGAATTAGGCCTAAAACTCGAATTCTAAAATGGTACTGGAATCTTGTCGGTTGTCATGAATATGTTGTTTGGACACCTATTATCGGGCCACTGCAGATGTTCGGTCCTGCAAACTTCACACTGCAAATTTTGATCTTGGACATGAGGGACTGTGGTGTGAATCTCACATGACAGTGATATGGCTAAAATAGTTGTTATAAGTGGGGGGCAACGCTCACTCCATAAGCTAGCTTTTGGGATTATATAGGGCTAAAACCCAAATTCTAAGAGATATGATTGATAGTTTAATGTGATACAAAAAGATCAAACCTTAACCCTCACTTATACTAATACAACACTCTGAATCTGAATCAGATACTGAACAAAACGCGATAATAACTTAAAAATCTGAAACTAATCCTAAGAGATAATTCAATCAAGACGCTCTAGGATAATAGAGACTCTCATATTATGAGATGTTTCCTTATTTAATAAGAATTGGGAGATTCATATTAGAATAAATCAAGATTAGTGTTTTTGTTATTGTGATAACATCCAACATATTATTCACACCATATCAGTAAGAAATTACTATTCAGAGTATTCCTTTTCCTCTCTTTAACTCAGACTAAAACCTTATAGCTTCAACATGGTAACAAAGAGGTATCATCCTCTATGACTCGTCCATTATTCTTTTTCATCGATCGCCACAGGTAAAATATTCATGATGATCTGCAATGTGATGACAAATTACCTGGGTTTGTTCCAGCAAAAATGCCATACCAAAGATCATCAGTAATAAACGATGTTGCTCTCTCCACTGCACCAAGATATACACCAGGTCCAAGACTGGGTGGCAAAGGATGAAACATCTTTTGGTTTGGATAGTCCAAATCAACAGCTACATGTCGATTTGTTAGAAAACCAACTTCTCGATTTCCTGTTCGGCTTCTAACAATAGCACCCAAGGTTCCATATGTCTCTTGACTTGCAACCTTCAAGGAGAAGAAATTAGAAGGTTATATACAAAAAAGAGGAAAAATATCATCAAGACTTGCATTAGAAGTTGATTCTCATGAGCAAAAGGACCTGAGAACCAGAGCCAACGCATGAATCGCTTCCCCTTAAGCCATCAGCAAGCTCCGTATATAATTGTTCTTTAGGAGTTTGTGCCGGTGCACCATAATAAGAGAACTCCACAACATCCACGTCGCACCAAACACCTCCTGGCCCCTGTTTACAAGAAATAAGAAATGGCTTTAACTAACTTCATTAAAGATTAGACCAACCTATATACCATAAAAAGGCTGGCATAGTTCCTTTATGGCTTTGAGATGAGATTTTTACAGATAAATGGAATTTATATTAGTTAAGGTTATCACTTATAAAGCATTTGCTTGTTCCCCAGCAATCTATAAAACCTATCAGTCGGATTAAATTACTAAAAGAAAAGAAGAAAAACTGTGTGGTGTATAATAATGAATATTTGAATTGAAAAGTGTAATGATGTCCACTAAAGCCATGTAGAAACCTGCAACATAGCCAGAAGAACCAAAATTCCCCACCTCAAGGGCAGCAGGTAGGCACTGAACATGGTTGAGCCATTGCCTGTGAACTTTATGCGCAACAAAGACAAGAATAGCTGGAATATCAGTCAAAACACCTCCTCTGATCCGAAATCCAATTGCAGTGCCAAGACTGAATCGCCGTAAAATCTTACTATGAAATGCCCTAATAGTCATAAGTTCAAGCAAGGTAGTAGCCTGCTGTCCTGACGGCAATCGACCCAAAGTTTCAGGTAGAACTCCCTTTTGAAGATTACCAAAATAGTTAGCCCTGTCTTCTGCTGCATCATTCCAGCGATTCAATGTAGGCCAAGAAAAGTAGGCAGCATTGCTCTCAGAATGTTGAACACCAACTGCAAAAGTGTGCATGTGTAAAGGGCTGGATGAAGGATGACCATAGTAGTTTCTCTCCAGGTCCAGAGCCGACTCCTCCGATTGAGTTGATCCAGAATGGTGAGCTCTCAATCCCAATCGATTCCGATTCATCTGTCAGCTCTCCTACATCACACTAAATGTAGCTTACAGATCAAAATACAATATTTCATGTTATGCTCAAATTTAATTGACTTTTAAATCAATGAAAATCTTCAACATAGATGTAGAAAATTCTTTAGTGAGTATATGACTATATGTTATATAGATGTGATAGACTTATCTAGCAAAATACAAACCATTGGAGATAGAGATAATTTAGCAAGTTCATCTGTTGCAAAGACCACCCCAATTCTAGAAACACTAGGCTACTCTAAATATGTATACAAAAATTGGAACCCTTCTTTGAATACTAAATTTAAAAAATTAGTAAAATTCTTTAGTGAGTGTATGACTATGTGTTTTAGATTTGTGTGTAGACTTTACCAGTCAAAGTAAAATTCATCCGCATAAAACAAACCTAACGACTAATAGAGTGTCAATTGTATGTGCATAATATCAACAAAAACAACACATACATACAGCTATACAGGCAAGACCAGCACATTTAAATTGTAAGCTCTGAATCAAAAGGCTAGCAAAATAAAAACTAATGAAGAAACCAAGTAATTAGGCTCAAGTGGTTAATGAGTTCCAACAAGGACGAATTGTTCAGGAGAACTGAGTTCGATTCCTGGGTCAAGGTGGAACAATTCTTGGCCGGAATTTATTTACCTCCCAGACAAACTCCGGATTACCAGGGGCCCTTTCTTGAGAACCAGAGCTTTGACACCAAAAAAAAACTAATGAAGATAGAGATGATTAAGCAAGTTCATCCGTTCAAGAAATTCAACCCCTCAAAAGAGAACATATAAACATAAGGGTGCTCTAAATATGCATACAAAAATAGGAACACTTGTTTGGATACTAAATTAGTATAACAATCTCCTTAAAACCAAATTTTTAGCCAAATCTTCCAAGTAATAAAACAAAGCAAATACATGAAAATAAAAAGGTAGGAAATTTACAAATCCTCATGCAGTGTAAACACTAAAATCCTGAAGAACATCGCAAGCTAGATACTTTCCTGAGGAGAGAGAAAGAAAGAGTAGACCCAGAAAGTCATCTCAAGTAATAATGAGTAATCAAAAACGGAAAAATGGACAAACACTATTGTGCAAGAGAAAACGACAAGAGAAAACGAAAATCACAAAAAGAAAAAGAAAACGCAACCCATTAAAGAGGGTTATGAAAAGATAGAATTTTGGAAGATGGGTTCAAGAAAAGTGAACTCACCGATAGGCAATGTTGTTGGAGGTAGGAAGAAGAGGAGGTTGAAGGTTTTCATGCCCTAGTAGTTGTAGTACATGTAAATTCTCTTGTTCCAATCATTTATGAGAAGATTATTAAGATTTGCAGACAAAAAAGTTTCACACTTGAGTAGGGGGCATTAGAAATTAGAAGCTTCCCTTCTTTGTGGTTGTGAGAAAGAGCAAAAGAGTGATTCAGTGATGACCATCATCATTAAAGACCACTTAGGGGTGTATTGAATTAGGATTTTAAAGGACAATTTTTGTTTAAGAAAGTCTTAAAGATTTTAAAAGACTTTGCATGATTTTGATGACTTTCATGATTTTAATGGATTTCAATGGATTTACATCATAAGATTTTAAATGATTTGAAATGATTTTATGGATTTTATAAGATTTTATAAATTTTAAGGATTCATCGAAAAGAAATGATTATAACACACTTTTTTCACAATATTCTTAATACATACTCTTTTATTTATTTTATTTTATCTACGAGAAAGTTAGAGAAATGATTATAACACACTTTTTTCACAATATTTTCAATACAGGCTCTTATTTATTTTATTATTTTTACGAGAAAGGAGGGAGAGAGAGGGGGGGGAGAGAGAGAGAGAGAGGAGAGGGAGAGAGAGAGATAGAGAGAGATGAATAGAGGAGAGAGATAGTAAAATCTTAAAAGAAAAAACAATCTTAAGAAATCTCATGTTTTTATGAGAGATTTTTTCATGCTAAAATTTAACTAGAAAATCCCACAAAATCCATTTTATAAAACAATCTTTAGAATTAGAAATATGAATGATTTTGAATACCACAAGACTTTTTTTAAGTGATGAAGAGTCTTGATTAAATACCACAAGACTTTTTTAAAATGACAAAGAGTCATGATTGAATACCACAAGACTTTTTTTAAGTTGCAAAGAGTCTTGATTGAATACCACAAGACTATTTGATAATAAAAAAGTCTTTTAAAATCCCTTAAAATCTCAATCCAATACACCCTCCTTAGTAAGAAACAAATACTTGTGGATTGTGTTTTTACTTTATTTTTGAAGTCAATTGGATGTTATAAATCGTGAAGATTAATCTCTCGAGTTTGATAAGATGAAACTATTCTATTCTTATGACTAAATTCAATATTTGTTGAAAGTTATTAGAAGGGATTTGTTAACGTCACATTTAAATATGATGCTTTTTACTTCGGTTTAAAATGTAATAATTATGATACAATGATTTTTGTTAGAGAGGTGAGAAGGCAAAGTCATTTTTTTTAGAGAAACAAAAAGGCAAAGTCATTTTATATACATAAATAATGAGAAGAGTCGAGGTTCAAATCTCAGTCAACATATTCGGTCCAACAATTTTGACATTTTTTCTATTTGGAACGGTACTTAGGAATGTTATAATGTTTTTTTTAATATATCATAAATACTTTTATGCAAATGTTAACTAATTATCTCACATATAAACTTGTAAATCAATATAAACTATGAATAGTTTTTTTAATTTTCATAATTTGCTCAAAAAAGTATTGTATCTAAAGGCGAGTGGAGTCTCTACGAATATCTTTTATCCTTGCGTGTGTGACTCTACAAACGACGTATCAATACTAGTTTTGAACCCGTGTTGATGCACGGTAAAGTTATACTCCCTTCAAAATGAAAATATAAGTAAGTAAAATAGTTTAAAAAATTGATGTATGTAGACTAAATTTTTAACTACATACATTAATCTTTGAACCACCACTTACATTAATGATGACTACGGAAGTTCAAAATTACAATTGATTGTCTTCATTGTATGATTGTGGTTAAATTCATACGATAACATACCCTTTTGAGAAAAACATTTGTCCCTTTTTATAAGACTCATTTGATATTTTCAAGTACATTAATTATTTCTTTACCAACATACCCTTGTTTATTTTGCATCTTTTTCTTCAATCAACAATAAATATTATATTGAAAACATAAATTAATCATCTCTCTTAAGGATAAAATTGTAAAAACAATAGTAATTATATACCAATTTAATACTACAACAAATTTTCTTAATCTCTGTAATTTTTGCAAAAGGCTTTATTTTAAAATTTGAAAGTTAAGGTAATATATTGATATATAAAGGGTATTTTTAGAAGATCATCAAACAAAATAGACACATTAAATTTACTAATCAATTTTATTAATATATATGGAAAAAAAATCATAGGTACTTAAGGTAAGAGACGGAAGGGGTAATAAAGAGTTAATCTAAACCCAACAGATTAGCGCATGAAACAAACAACATACAAATAGAATATACTGCAACACCTAAACTAACAAATATCAATAATACTATAAAATCATCAACCCTACATAGAAAAGGCTCCTTCATTAGAGTTTTTTTTTTATAAAATCACACCACTGATGTAGCAAGTAGTTTTTTTTATATAAACAAAGTGTTAATTAGTTGTTATTTTTATATTTTCTCCTTTATCAGAGTTTGAATCTGGGTACTTTAAACCGCAGCTCAAACCATTTAAGCTATTCAATGCTCCTTATATGACATGTATATAAAATCTTTTAGCTAATATTCAATCTTTAGCCATGATAAGAATTGAGTGTTTTCATCCAGAAGTCCTACCTCAACTGGTAAAATGCCGAAATTGTTAGGCCGGATGCTATGACCGGGGTTCGAACCCCGGTACCTCCACTTGTGTGTGTGAGTTTATAATGGCTTTGCCATTTCGTCTATCTACCAAAAAAAAAAAAAGGAATTGAGTGTTTTCAAGAACATGACTCACACTGCTTTCCTGCTGACAAAAGATCACGTATTTTTCTTGATTTCCATATGGACCAAATGAAAGCTAACTATATAGAACGAGGCTTCTCACGCATAACAATGTCATGAAAACTAATCAATTAAATTTATAAGCATGAGCTAAATTGTGATTCATCATCGCACAATTGATACATATCAGATAAACTTCAAGACGTTATATGAGTCACATCTATTTTATATATTCAATGTTCCCCCATTTATAGTCAATATTTGACTAATCACTCACATTTGAACATAATAATATTGCTCTCAAGTGTGATCCTCCCAAATCATATATTTGCATTGCCATTATTATCAATAAAGCATGCCTCCTAACTACACTAGCAAGAAAACTTTTGATTCAATGACCCAATATTGAAATTCATTCCCGCTCTACCCACCAAGCCAAACTCAAGCTTTGATGCCACTTGTTGTGACGACGTAGGGGTTGCCAAGAACAACAAAAACGGCTCTAGGATCACACGAGGGAGAGACATCACATTTTTCACATAAAACTTTAAGACATTAATTATATGGACCATCTATTTTTTATGGCCAAATTTTTTGCAATAGTTGATGTGGGACTAACCAAAATACAAGACTACACACATGTCCAAATCAGTACTGCAATCTATCCCCTCATATGTCATGAGCATTTTCCTTCTACCGAACACTTTCATTAGTGAAATTGAGAAGATGCTTACGCCTTCTGGTGGGGTCACAACTCTGCAAATTCACGAGGCATGCACTGATTATCTTGGGAACGTCTTTCCGTTCCTAAGACTTTTGGAGGAATGGAATTCAAAAGTCTTTGAGCTTTTAATTTGGCTATGATTGGAAAGTAGGCCTGGAAGTTAATAAGCAACCCAGATTCTCTGATCACTAAACTACTCAAAGCTAAATATTTTCTGCATAGTGATTATTTTAGTGCTTCTATAGGACATAACCCAAGTTATGTTTGGAGAAGCTTCTGGTCTGTTAGAGATTATCTTAAGCGTGGTTTAAAGTGGAGTATTGGAACGGGAGAAACCATCTCAATGTGGAATCAACCGTGGCTAAAAGGTCCGCTTTCTCTTCAGCCTATTACAGAAGTGCAGATCATGTGGGATGCTCTCACTGTTGGTCATCTTTTCAAGCCAAATACAAAGGAGTGGAATGAGAATTTTATCCGATATGTGTTTAATGCAGAAACATCGAATCAGATTCTACAAACTCCCCTTTTACAATCAGTTCGGGTGGATAAAGCAACATGGAGATTTGAAAAGAATGGCTTGTACTCGGTGTGCAACGCATATCGAGAGATTATTAACAGTAACGATGTCCTGCTCCATCATAGGGTTTCAGAGAATTGGAATATAATTTGGAACCTTAAACTCCCACCAAAAATTAAGAATTTTTTGTGGCGCATATGTCGAAATTGCTTACCAACTCGTATGCGGTTGATCACAAAAGGATCCAGTGCCCCCCAACTTGTGCCATATGCGACAATGATGAGGAAGATGAGAAACATCTGTTTTTTGCGTGTAATAAGAGTGTTGGTTGTTGACAACGGCTGGGTTTTTGGCCCACAATTCAGCAGATTTGGTCTCATACTGCCTCTTGTGCTGATATAATCTTTTCTTTACTCCAACAGCTAGACATCGCTCAACGGCAGATTTTTGCGGTGACCCTTTGGAGTTTATGGAAACACAAGAACAATAAAGTGTGGAATAATATTGTAGAAGCAACCCAGCAGATTGGTGACCGAGCGGTGGTTTTCCTAAATAGTTGGAAGACCGCGCAAGAGACAAGGATTCGCAGCTCGCCAGCAAACTCGCAGTTCGACATAAGTAAGTGGTCAAAACCAAGTGTCGGGAGATTCAAGTGCAATGTTGAT
>Ga0315914_1001826_pt1 | contig 32389 bp, 13 predicted proteins | sample MpolenodulesMG_FD_203920 | JGI IMG/M metagenome (GOLD analysis project Ga0315914, IMG submission 203920) | Medicago polymorpha root nodule microbial communities from Los Angeles, California, United States - elongated nodules | ecosystem: Host-associated > Plants > Roots > Nodule | place: USA...
CTTTTGTTCTTTTAAAATTTTTACAATTAAAAAAGGAAAACCTACCACACATTAGCCATGTCATAATTGATGCAAAAGGATTTGTCAAAAATTTCATGCTTAACAATTGCAAAAGACTATAAAAAAATGGGCATTTTTTTCTTGATAAATGCACATAGCTATGTACGCACAAAAAAAAAATTAAAGAACTAATACTAATAGGGAGCTGTGTTAGAAAACAAGTATCCGGACATAGTGTAAAACAGTTTCAAAAGAAGCGCAAACAAAGAAGAGATTAAGAGTGATTGCTAATTTAAAAAACTCACAAGAAGGTGTCATTTTACACGTTTACAGATGGAACTATAAAGAACGTGAATGAATATTGTTCATGCTTTGCTAATTTTGTTTGTTTAGTTAATGATTATATGCAACAAAACTTGTAAGAAAATCAAATTATTAAGGGAAATAATAGGTAGCAAATTCGAACTTTAAATTTCTTTTGTTCACATAGGCTGTGAAATGAAAGGACTTCTCTAGAAAATAATAACGTGTGCTGAACTTATAAATATGAGTCCGGTCGGTATTTACCTAGTACTTCTCTGCGAGATATATACAGGATGATTGAATTAAGGGCAAAATAGGAAATTCAGGGGGCACAGAAGATTTTGGGGGGGCTGATAAAGCAATGTTCTTAACTATAAGAACAAGACTTTGTTTTTACTGTTAATTATTTTCAGAAAGCAATTCATTTGTCAAACATTAATTAGCAATATAAATAAAATTAAAGATATGTGAATCGTACAAAGACAAAATTACATAAAATAGAATGAAAGTTATGGCCATAAAATAGCATTGTGGTGGTTACTACACAAATTTGCGTCCTGTAATTAAGTCTCTAACGAGTTTGGTAGTTATATACCGAATTCTCTAAATGAGGGCAAAATAGAAAATTCAGGGAGCATAAAAGAATTTGAGGGGGCTTTAGCAATGTTCAAATTTGAATGTCAAGACACATTCATACAATGATGCAAAACCCATAAAAAAAAACCTATGCCATCAAAACTCATTGCTATTTAAAACCTTTTTTCTTTTGTATGTATGTGTCTTGACATTTAAATTTGGATATGTGACACTAAGATTAAGCCATGCCACAACCTCATTAGACAACTATATTGATCTAAATCCACTTCTTTTTACATTAATTATAGCAATATCTGTTTATTTAAACTTCAATTTAATCTTCAATTTAAATATCCCTTTTCAAAACTTAGGGGACAAAGTAAGAGAAAAACTTATTATGGCTTCATATGCTAATAACTACGTTTTTCTCTTGCTTTGTCTAGGCTTATCCTTTTGCACAATTGCATTTGGTGGAAATTTCAATACCGATTTTAACATTCTCTTTGGAGATTTTAGGGCTAACATACAAAATGGTGGCAATGTTGCATCACTTCAAATGGATAAAAATTCGGGCTCTGGAATTGGATCCAAGAATGCGTATTTGTATGGAAGATTTGACATGCAAATCAAACTTGTGCCAGGGAACTCTGCAGGCATTGTCACTGCATTTTATGTACGCACTTTGTTCCATAACCCTCGTATATGCATGCAAAAGTTTAAAAACATTTATAATGGTTTTAAATTGTGGTTTACAATATGATGTGAACCTTTATATTGCGGTAAAATGTGGATGATGTAGCTGAAATTATGGTTAGGATATCATTTTGGAGACCTCTAAAATTGATATACCGCAAATTTGAACTTGTCAGAGTTGCAAATTTACGCATTCACTCGGTTGACACATCGTTAGCCATTAGATCGATATTGGAGAATGCAGAATGCAAGCATAATGTTTTTTTTACATGCATGATTTGAATTTTTAAACTTTAAAAATATCATGATTGAAATTTCGATTGTCTGATCTTATCCAATGATCACTGATGTGTTGACTACGTAAATGTGATTGTGTAACACAATTTGAAACTATTATTATGCTTATGCGCATGAATGCATAGCATAATGTAAGGAACTTTCACTTATTGTATGTCTGTTTAATTTCATATGTATATATGCAGCTAAGTTCTGAAGGAGATCACCACGATGAAATTGATATAGAGTTTTTGGGCAACGTGACTGGTCAACCATATATTCTCCAAACCAATATTTATGCCAATGGTGTTGGGGGTCGTGAGATGCAGTACTATCTTTGGTTTGATCCCACACAAAACTTTCACACCTATTCTATTGATTGGAATCCTCAACGCATAATGTAAGTTTGTTCGATCAAGATCAAACGATTTAAATTTGACTGTTGATATTAAAAAAACTACTTTCAAAACAATGAAAATAAGCATAATTCTTTAGTATATAAAACACACAATATATCTAAAAATCATGTGTGTTGGCATGTGTGCAGGATATTGGTAGACAACCAACCCATAAGAGTGTCACGTAACAACCAAGGCACTGGTGTACCATTCCCAACAAATCAACCAATGAGGTTATATACAACACTATGGAATGGAGAGGCATGGGCAACACAAGGAGGAACAATGAAGGTTGATTGGTCAAAGGGTCCATTCACAGCTTGGTTTAGCAACTTCAATGCCAATGCTTGCGTTCCAAGTCAATCTAATAATTGTCTTGGTTTCAATGGTGGAAAAAATAGAGGTCTTAATATTGACGCAAGGAAGAAGCTTAACCAGATTTATTCAAAATGGCTTGTTTATGATTATTGTCATGATGTTAGACGTTATGCTAATGGTCTTCCAAATGAATGCCGCCGCAAGTCCCACCGTCGCATGGCTCTTGAAGATTGATATTAGAGATTGCAAACTTGCACTCATGTTTCATCTTCTCAGTGTTGTGGCCCTAATATATATTGTGAAGTAAATTTTTGATTATTTTTTGGTGAGTGAGAAATATGTATTCATTTATTGGAGAGTCATTTCATACCCATGAGAAAATTGATACGTGTATCTCTACAGCAAAATTAATTTATTATTTAATCTTCTCGATCGGTAATCCACTTTTTCAATGAAGCATTAGTTTTATTTTTCTCATTAGTTTTATTTCCTTAACTATTTATAACTACTTATAATTCTTTAATGTATCTTTCTCATACTATTTATTAAGGACAATTTTGTAAAACAGCTCATAATATTTTTTTTCCATGCAAAATTAATCATATTTCTTAATACATACTCAAAACGTTATATAATTTAAACCGAAAGAAGTATTTAGATACGGTAATAAAATCTTCTTTAAAAGAAGATTTGCAATTAAATAAACAATATCTTCTATCTTCTACACACAAAATATAAACACACTTATTATATTATATTATATTAGTTTTTTACTTACTTATTTTTCTTATCGAGTTAAAATATAGTACCTATACTGTTAGTTTTTTCATACATTCAAAAAGTATTAAAACAAATTATGGGCTAGATATTAGCTAAGGTGTCGGTTGATAGTCCTCAACTATGATTCTTTTTGATATTCAAAAAGGAACTTAAGGAAAACCAGGGAGAAATATATGGTAAGGTAATGAGGTGTGAACACAACTATGGCAATTGATGACATACCATCTTATGTAATTTTTAGCATATTTTTCAGTCAATTTAGCAGTGATTTGAATCAATAAAGAAGAATTTTAGAGTAGTTGTTCATGGTTTTAGGGGCATTTTACAATGTTTTCATATCAAGTAATATAATTCTAGTTCTTCCCTAAACCAAGCAATTCATAGGTGTTTTTGAAGTATTGTATTGTAAAAGCATGTAATTTGGAAAAGCAAAACACCTCATAAAAAGTGGAAGACATTGAATGAAGGTTCAAGTTGCCTCTTAGGACATAACAAGTTAGGGAAGAAAAAAAACAAAAACAACACTCAGGCTGAAGCCACATGTGAGGCATTTGAGACATTGCTTTCTGGTTCACTATCATGTGCAAGGCGCGCCAACCCACGCGTAGGGCGCATGCGGTTCCATGAACAAACAGTAAAATGTTTTTTCTATGTGAATTTCGGGGAAAAGCCTCCATGAAGAACGAGTTCAAAATATGATTTTTAAGTCTAAAATTTCATCACCTTTATCTTGAACTTTTGATGTTTTAAAAAATTCATATTTGATGCATCTCATTTAAAAACTTCTAAATTTTAGTAAATAAAATTTTTATAATTTTATAAACATAACTGCAAAAAAAAAGTATTTAGAAATTTAACAGTTTAAGTTTAATTAGACAAATTTGGTTTTAGCATGGACTAAAATTATGTGAGAGAAATTTTTTTAAGGACTAAAAAACAATAAAAATTAGGTAAGGACTAAGCTTAGAAGATCACCATTTTATAAGAACCAAAAACATATTTAACATTATAATATATATTAATGTATATTTTGATAAAATTGAAATTAGTTGTTAAGTGAAAATCATTTTACTCAAATTCTTGAATGAGGCAAAATAGAGAGATCAAAACTCTATATAACTCCAAATAATGTTAATAAACTATAAATGTGATTTTTTGTAAAAAAAAAAACAAAATTATAAATGTGATTATTTTACTCAATATAAAATATGACACGTAAAAAAATATTACCTGTCTTAAAATTTATGACATTATAGGCTAAATCAAATGAATTAAGAAAATGAGGGATGCTAACAAGACTCATTTTTCAACACTCTCTAGCACTCACTCGTTAATTGAATGAAATTAATGTATGTCCCACCACTTTGTAGATGTTCAATTTTTAAAGTGTAAACTCACAATGATTTAAACCAATAAAAGAGTGAGTATAAGAGAGGGTGTTCAAAAGTTAGCATTACTCTTAAGAAAATTGTTAGTATTTTTTGTTTTGAAACGTTAAAAGTTAGTTTAGTCAACGTTACGTTCAAGTTCTTAATTCTCACACTCCAACCACAAAACCAACCTTATATCCCCTAGTTGGTAATAAATAATAATATTAACTCAAAACAAAATTAACAATGCATCCGGGGTGGATGTACATATGGGCTACGTGGGGCTAAAGCCCCACATGCCTTTTCCCTATTTTTTAATAATAGATACTCAAAAAAGAACAAGTTAGTAAATGAGTAAACTATCTTTTTTACAATGTGTTTTATGTTTGAGTTCCGCAAAGTTATTTGCAATTTTTTATGTGAACAAATTATTGAGAATGATTGAGTTTTATCCAAATAATTTTATAGATGCGTCGGAAGTGGCGTTACGCCGTAAACATAAGAATTATATAACAAATGTTCGAACTGGCAGAAAATTGCTAAGTTGAAAAGGCTTTTAGATCTTTGTGCAAAATTTGTGGAAACAAATAAATGCAACACATTTGCTATGATTTATAAACTTTTGAAGTTGACTTTGCTCTTGCCGGTAGCGTGTTGAACGTATTTTTTCAGCTATGAAAGTTGTGAATAGTAACATATGTAACAAAATGGGTGATAACTAACTAAATGACCGTCTTATAACTTATATAAAAAGAGATGTTTTTTTAACAATTAACAATAATGTCATTTTAACTTATTTTCAACAAATGGATAGGAGACGAGATTTTCATTGTAATGTATTGTATCAAACAATGTTATTTCTTATTTTTAATATAGTTTGCATTATTTTTTCTTTGAAAATTTAGCCCCACAAGTACCAAAGGTCTAGATCCGCCCCTGCAGCGCATGGATATTTGATGTACACACTCGCATATTTTAGGGCCACTTTCTGCATCAATCTATCTGTAACGCATCACTTGAGTTCCCTCCACAAATATTTCAAATTAAAAAGCACTTTGTTTATTGTTTATAGTTTTATGTACCATAAAATCAGGAACATTGAAAGATAAAGGAAACAACAACAAAACACAGCATATAACCATTCTCCTTTATTTGTTTATTTATCCACCATTCTCTTCACAACACAAAGCATCAACCAGTCAGTAACCATGCCTATACCTTCAAGAAGAAAAACAAAACAAGCCAAGAACAAAACCAAACCTTTGACTCTGCCCAACCAACATTCTTCACCTACTGTTCAACTACAAACCCAAGGTAGTCATCACTCTCTCTGCCATCTACCTTTCCCAACCTCTTTTTGTTGTCTCTTGTTGTTTTTTTGTGTTTAGTTTACTACATCCTTGTATGGTATCCTATGTTTTCAATAATTGTTACTTTCCTTTCAAACCCTCATGTTTTCTTTGTTTTTCTTTCAATAAGAAATTGGTAAGCAAAAAATAGATCTTTTCCACATATGGTATATATCTCTATGTTGTAGTTGAAGTGTTTTTTTTTATCTGCAGGTACATTTTTATCTGAAAATCATAGCAAAATGGAAGGAAATTTGAATGGCACATTGCATGAAACACAAAAGGTTGAAGAAGAATCATTAAGTGAAGATAAGGAGGTAGCTGTTGACACTTCCACGGATGATGATTATGATGGAAAATCCAAGTCTCAAAGTGATACTCCAGATGCTGTTGATATTGATGAACATGTTGAGTCATGCAAGGTGGTGGAAGAGGCAGAAGATGTTTCTGAAACAGTTTTTGAATCTCCGCATAATAGTCTTAATGTGTCTTCGCCTAATGAATCCAGTGATGCAATTGAGGTTAATCAAGTTGAGAATAAGATGGCCTCAGAAGCTGTAGAATTGGAATTGAATGGTGAGAAAGGAGAAAATAATGATGAGGTGGAGGAAACTGAATTAGCTACTTCAGAGGATAATAATGAAGGATTAAGGGTAACTGAAGTGGCTGAAACAGTTAAGGACATGACAGTTGCTGAAGAGGAGAATGTTTTGCCTTCAACTGATGTGGTTTCAATTTCAAGGGAAGTTGCTTTGGAGACAAGTGGTAAGGGAATTGATGATGGGGATGAAAAGGTTGAGCCTCCAAAGGGAATTGAGCAATCATTGATGACATCTACACAAGAACAATCATTAGATGTTCAAGAATCATCATCGTACGAAAGTGCTAAGGAGTCACTTCAACAATCTTCAAATGTTCATGATTCTGAAAGCAATAGTGTCAATGAGCAAGACATGATTGAAGAATCTAGAGGCATTGAAAATCAAGGGGTAGATAATACTTTCATAATTTTCTTTACATTTATTTTTATGATTTTTGAACTATCTTTCCATAGACATTTTAGATTGTGCTTAGTAAGTGTTAACTGTCATAAAGTTTTAAGATATATATAATGATCCTTCTTCTTTCTTTTGTGACAGAGCATTTTTGCTGTGACTCAAAGGCAACACACCTCTTGGAAGAATTGTTGTGGACTCTTTGAAATTCTGAGGCATGGTGATAGATAAATCAAGGTGAGTAAAACCTTAGTAAAGGATTTTATTTTCACAAATACTAACATGTTTTAACCTGCATGTTTTAATTCATAATGATTTTCATTGATTGATTTCTTATTCAGTTTGATTGATTTCTTATTCAGTGTCTAATATGTTTTGATTCCACATGCTTCAAACTATGACTTTAAGTACTTGATTTATGACTAGCCGTATCAGTAAGGTTAATTGCAAGGAACATGTTGAAAAAGAAGGTAGGGAACCAACTTTGTATCAATTACCCTCATATTACTATTAAAAACATCTCTTTAAACCAGCCAAAGTATAATTAACAATGCATTTTATGTCAAAACTGTTGGTTTTCCGCTTATACTTTTGACTGAAATAGAATGTTGCCAGCTAAACATTCCTTGTTAAATAGTTTTTCTTTTTTATATGGCAAAGAGTTTAGTTCTGATTGATCACCCTTTCAGAGGTTCAAAAATCTGAAGTGAAGACAGTTAGTTACTATGTTATACTAATCTAAAAATGTGAGATATTTGTTTTAACAGTAACATACTAACAGATACTTTCAATAGATGCTCTTATAAACAAAAGCCTAAAGTCTAGTCAAATATCTAAATGTTGAGATGATAAGAAAAACTTGTGAACCAAACTTGTTGGATCTTCTATACCTAAAGATTGGTCAATAACCAAAGTTAAACATCTCATCACTTATCGCATATTTCCCACTAAGTTCAAGATTGGACTGTTTGAACTTGAAAATTGTATTTTCGACCAAAAAAAAAAAGAACTTGAAAATTGTATATGATTTACTACATGCAGTTAATTTTATTTCGTGGATTAAGGAGCAGATAGATTACAATAATAAAGAGCAAATATACAATTTTTTCCCTAAAATTTACTTAAATAGATTACAATAATCTTATTGAAATTGCAACATGTTAATCAAAGTTTAACTTAAATTGCATTGTTATATACAGGGGCCGGGGTTCGAACCTCGAACACCCCACTTATTCACCTTGAAAAAGGTGAATTCTAGAAGATACTAGACCCAAAAAAAAAAATTTGATAGGCAACATGACACGGCATGTTCAATAAAAATGTGGTAGTCCATATAGACCACACTTCACTACGACTTCTCTAGGATCCATATCCGTGAATTGTCACATTTCATTAAACTTGCAACATGAAGTTGTCTAAGGACTGAATTTAACAGATGAACTGTTTTGATTGACGTTAAAATCTTCGGAACAAAATTGTTAATTATATATAATCTAACCCGATAGTTACAATTTCATGAACGAAATTGCCTATTCACGATAGGCTGCCTGCATAATCTAATTTGTCTTGAGAAATTGCAGAAAACAAAGCTAAATTAAGCTCTTGAGTGGTGCCTTTAATATTTTCTAACTTGTGATTATTATGTTTTTGGTTCGAATAGTTGGGAGCTTACATGAGGTTAGCCCATGGCAAAGGTATATCAAGGCACTGCAGGTCACAAGCTGTGAGGGCATCCTATTAAAGTAGTCAACTTGCTTTCATATGCACACGTTGATTTTGCTCACATGTTCTTTTACGTTTTCTTGTTGGCTTTACGAATTGATTTGGTTTCAAAGTGGTGAGATAGTACCCTACCAAATTTCAGTTTTCATATTGCTTCAATAAACCACGGGTTATTTAGTCCAAAACTATTTTACAGTTGCACGTTACATCCGCATTATACGAAGTAACAAACATCTTGCATTTTCTTTATTTTTCTCCTAATTATGATATTTTTATGTACTTATTTGTTTCATGTTATGTCCATGCACTCTCACAAGATACCAAGAGGATAGAAAAATGAATTATCGCTCCACTTTATAGGAGAAAATGAGTGAGTTTCATGCATTTTGTCATAAAGATAGAGTTGGACCTACATTTCATGCCCGTAAAACAACGAGTTCAAATTGAAATTACATACAGTTATGAAATTTCAACTGTCCAATAAAAAGACCAAGTGGCTCATTCATACTTCACAAAACAAATACAAAATTCAAATTGTGTGTTGATCATCCGAACAATCCAAAATCGCATTACTTTAATTGAGTTCTGGCTCAACAACGTCGTCAACTGGTGGCATAGAATAGTAACAGCGTATATATTTGATTACTGCTCTTCACCCAGCTCTTCACCCATCACCCAGTAAGTTTCGCTCCCACCCAGCCAAACTGACCAAAATACCTCTGTGCTAGTTAACTAATGCAAGTGTAAAATTAACTTGACTTAAAATTTCGTTTTTTCTACACTTGCGTGACTTAACTCACGCAAGAATTAACACTTGCTTGAGCTAGTTCAAAGAAAAAATTGTTTCTTCTTTCGTTTTCTGCCTTCCTTTAATAGCATCAAGTGTTTGTTAACTATGAAGATTATACACATCATAAACCTTCTAGAACACCAATACATTTGTTTATATTTTTTATGAATAATTATCTATCACTGTAAACTTATCTGAAACTCCATGTGCGTACCGCTTTTGTTTCCTATAAAATCCAATATCTTACACATCACCCTCCACTCTCTATCTTCCTTCATATTATCCAATTAAATTATTCAACATTCCCTCTTATTTATATCTTACGCGGTTTTTCGCAAGTGTTACAGGCAAAATTGTGTTAACACCGAATTGGGGTAGAGGGACAATTAAGGGGGTTGAGGTAAAATTTACAGAAGGTACCAAATTAATCCACTCTATTTAACCTCAGGTCAACGTTCATTTTTCCTATAACACAATCCAACTAGACTTGTGGATGCTCCAAGCAAGTTCATTAAGCTAAGGCCAAAAATTATTCTTCAGCAAGTATATGCTGCAGTAAACACAGCACTCACAACAATTGCTCAAAAGCAACTAAGATTTTACTGTCTTTCTAAATTGATTTTCTATTAATTTTGAAACTATGTGACCCTCTACTAGAAGTAAAACATCTTTGTTTGAGCACTTTCCTACAGTTGTACCAAAATGGCCCAAAGATCACAAACAACTATACATAAACAAGAAATAAGAAATAAAGACGATTTCCAATTAACATGATTTGGCTCAGTGTTCTGATACGTGTATTATCGTATTATATAACCATCATATATGATTCGCAGACTAAATTTTCTATAATCTATATTCAAACAAACACATGCAGTGAAATTCATCATCGAATGACTAATTGCAAAGAAATTGAAGAACTTGACAAGAAGTAATATCAAGGACAACACAATGAATACGAAATTCAGTAACTACCAAGTAAGCCTCCTTGAACAGCCAACAGTGTTATGTTAACCTCCACAGCACAAACAAGGATTAAATTAAACTATGTGACGGTTAGGAACCACGTTAAAAAAAGCTCGTAAACGCACTATTAATGCAAAGCTCGAAATGTAGCTTTAGAAATTTCACGGACACACAACGTGACATGTGAAATATAAAGTAAATGTGAACCCAAATTCCAAACAAGCTATAAACAAAGGTATCAATCTCAATTTTACATTCTATTAAGCAACTATAATAGACTTGTAATCACTACAGCAAAAACCTAGAAACTGCAGTTAATCAGAGCATTGCTCTTAACACACAATAGTTTTTTTAATCCTCAACAAGCAACCAACAACCAAACCAGTATGCCAACTTTGACATATATCAAAAAGGCTACAAAAACAAAAGCCATAGAAGCATCATTATTTCATGACTAACAAAATTGAAGCATATTTGTGAGTAAAAAGACTTGTAATCTAACCTCTACACCCTCCCATTCGTATTCCCACATCACAGAAAAATCACCTCCGTTTGGCGCAGTACACATAGATCAACGCAGCTGCACCAAAAACAGCTACAGTAGTTCCTGCTCCCGCTGCTACAATTGGCCACTGCAGCTTAAAATCCTTCTCTTCAACATGTATCCCATTTATCTCTCTATCGACAATCTCAGCAGCTTTTTCATTCAGTGACTTGATCAACTTCTCGGCCTCTCCTACTTCCTCACGCAATTGAACAATTTTTGATTCAAAACCCTTTGCTTTCTCCTCAGATTCTCTAAGTGCCTTCTCCAAACTCAGTTTCTCATTCAACCAATCCCCTGCCTCATCTTTCTTCTCAGCACCAACCTTCTCCAATTCCTCAACCTTGTTTCTAAAACCATCAATTTCCCTATCCTTCTCACCAATAGTATCCCTCAGTTCCTCCTCAACCCTAATCCTCTTATTCCTCTCCTCAATCTCCTTCATCTCAAGAACACCAATTCTCTTCTCCAAATCCTTCACCCTCGCCTCACTCTCCGCTTTCACCTTCTTCAACCCCTCCACTTCCTTCACCAATTCCTCAACCTTACCCTCCTTCTCCTTCAAAACCTCCTTCAAACCCTCAGCCTCCTTCTTCATCTCCTCCCCAGCACTCATATCTGTAATCATATCATGCTGCATCCTCGCAATCTGCGTCTCAAGATCCGCCGCCCTAGCCGCAATAACCTCAGCCGCCTTGGCCGAATCCTGTGACTTCTCAACCACATCACGCATCTCTTCAATCTTCTCCCGCATCTCCTCACCCTTACTCCTCAGTTCTTCCATCTCCAGCGTCAACTTCTTGATTTCCTCCTTCTTCTCGTTATTCTCTTGCACCAATTCATCTCTCTCCTTCTCCAACGCCGAGATCTTTGTCACCGATTGATCCTCATACTGATCATCAACAACACCGTTTGAAACACCGTCATCCGCCATTGTTAATTCTGCAAATAAAACAACAAAAATCGAAAAAATCAAAATCTGTTAAAAATCAACAAATCGAAATCCATGAAAGAAATTGCAAACAAAAAAAAAATGAAGAATTAGTGAATAAATTGAAATGCAAAAGTATGAGCGAGTCAAGAGTGAAACCGTAAGAGTGAGTGAAGCGAGAAAATGGAGTTGAGAATTTTCTGAGTGAATTTTCCGGGAAAGTGTGATAGAGAAAAGATAACCTTAGATTTATGAAAGGTGTAGAAATGCGATGGATTAGGGTTTTGTGAGAGAGAGTGAAAATGAAAATGTCTTTCAGTTTCCACTTTAATTTTCTTTTTTGTTTTTGTTCAAAAAAAACTTTTCTTTTTTGTTTATGATGAAAATGAAAAATTAGAGTTTCTTTTTATTTATGCTTTTTCAGAAAAAGGTAACGGTTCAGATTCGAAATGCTGTTCTACGTGAATGGTGGTGTCGTTTTCGATCGGGTATGGTGTGGGTTAATGGGTTTTTCCTTTTTTGTCTACCGTTTTGATTTTCTGTACACAGTATATTAATTAATTTGTAATTAGAATGACATTATTTTTTGTTGCTAATGATCACAATTGCAAATATTCCTTTTTGAGCTGGTCAAACGTATTTTTCTATAAAGTGCAACAGATATATTAAGAACAAAATAACTCCTATTTTAATGTCCAATCATCTTTAAAAAAAAATATCTATTAATTTTTTTTTGTTGCTAAAGAAAAATATGTGAGACGGGATATTAGACCAGAAAGAAAAAAAAATACCACCTAGAATAAGGTGACTAGTTTTTATATATACAAAAATATATTATTTTGTACTGTTTTATATATCTAGATTGATAGAATGACTAACTTGATCTTTAAAAAAAAAAGAATATCTAGTTGCTCAACTTTGTGTAATGAGAAGAACCATTTTGAAAGAGAAATGATATTCGAACATCAATTTTGTGACAATTTTCTCTCTCATACTCACATTATTTTTACTTTATCTCTTTCTCTATTGCTTTGGTTTTCGTGCAAATACTTACTTTTTTCTTTGTAAATTATGGTCATCACAAAAGTTGTCAACCAAATAGTTGTTCAAATAACACTCCTCTGAAGAAGTATCTTTAAAGCAAAGGGACCCGATTAATACAAGTCTCAAAAGTTCTAGACCATTTTGAGAATTCATTCAAAAGTTACATATGCTGTGAATCAACACTTATAAATTTGAAAGTTTGATTCCCCCGATCACGATTACAATTTGAATGTGCATGAATTCAACTTAAAAGAACAATGGCTGATATAACTATTGTTGTGAACACATCAATTCCATGTGTTAAAGCTGGTCATGATTAGGGACATCAATTGCTACTTGAAAATGAGGATCCATACGATGGCATACTTCCACATTGGATCTCCATAGATACGGTGTTTTTTCTGCGACGATAAAATAATTAGATTCTTCTTCTTAATTGGTTACATCTATATTCTTCAAGTATTTTCATTTTGATCTGAATTATACCTCAATGATGGTCGTGTAAGTTGCTTGATGCTAGGTACTCGCATGTACTAATGCTCAAGTTAGTAAATGATTGAAGAGAATGAAGAACCCACCACACAAAAGGAAACGTGAGAGAGAAAGAAATCAATAGTGATACATAGACCTCCTTATATGCACTACAAGACAAAATAAAAATCGGTTGGGCATTGACACGTGTCGCAATCGGCCATTACCGCCATCTCATTTGGTGGTAATGGACCACTACAATACCAAAAAAAAAAGTGAAAGTGGGTCATTTATGTCATTATTTCTTATAGTGGGTCAGAAGTGGAATTATTTCGGAAAACTGGGTCAGGAAAAAAAATCAGTTTTTCGCAGGAAACTCAAAGAAATTAGGACTCTTGAAAAAAAAATACAAATTGAATCTTTTTTTTCTTTCTATTTTGTTATATTAATCTATCTGGAATTTGACATAAAATGTTCTCAAAAAATTCAATATTAACCGGTGGAAAAGTGTTCGGGACACAAATTAAAAAAAGTTAAAAATATAACAATTTCATTGAAAACAACAAGTTTTTGATTTTTAAAAAGTTAAATACTTCACTTTTTTATAATTCCAATACAGTTTTCTTATCTAGTGCAAGGGAGATAGTTAGAATTTCCAAAAAATTGTTGTGAATTCGTTGAAAAACCACACCAATAACAAACTTGATGTGTGGAGCAAGTGATAATCAAGCAACAAAAAACAAAGTGTATTGAACAATTATAAACACAAGTCAAAATTAGAAAACAGCGAGAGAAAGAAAAGAGAGAACACAAAAGAATTTGTTTACCCAGTTCGGTCTAAATTGACCTAGTCTGGGGGAGAAAGTAGTCTTCCGTTTCACTATAATGATGAGTAACTTTACAAAAGAGATATCAATGGGTTACAAGAATAAGTCTCCCGCCTAATTCTACTCAAAGCCCCAATCTCTTCCCGTGACCAAGAGACTCAATCCTAATAGTTTTTCTCAAGGTGAATCAACCCTCAAAACCTAGTGTTTGTTGCCAAGAGAAAAACTCTATACAAACCCTAGTTTTGTTGTTGTCTTTCTAAACCCTTGTTTCAACCCCCTCTATCTTAAGGTTTACTCTGATACAAAACCTATATTTATAGTAAAAGTAACCCCATAAAATTGGAACAAATCTGGTCCAAAAATATGTTTCTGAAAAATATTGTTACGACATATCGGGCCCCGAATTCCTAAATTTGGACCCCGATTTTGACAGTTTTAGCAAACTTCAATTTGGCACTCCAAACTCTAATTTTGAGTCACTTCTAGGACAAAAATAAAACTGAATTGTGACAAATAGTTCTCCAACTAAACTAAACCAAACTAGTTCAATTCATAAACTGGTAGTTACAGTTGTGTTTAACTATTCAATTCAGGCTTCAGATTTTTTTTTTGAATAGTCCTACTAATGATGCATAGTGTGTATTTATGAGTTGTGACTAGTGAGGCTTGTTGATACATTACGAGATATGATACTCCAAAATTAATGGAGACTGTGTGACACTTACTGGCACTGTTCCAGCTAGCTAGTAGCAGAAAAGTTTGCATTTGCAAGCTGTAGTGGATATGGGTTTCCGCAAAGTGTGCTGAAATAGGATAGCCAGGGTGTTTGTATTGGCTATCCAATCTCCAATTCTCCATAATAACAGTATAGTGACTGTTGTACTATTACATTGCTCTGACCTACCTAGCTGGGTTCTATCATTCTATTCTATCTTATATATTTAAATTCATTGATTCATTCGGATCTTGTGTACTAAATTTACTTGCACCTCTTTAATTCTTTTCGTACCTCTTGCTTTATTTTTTAGTTTTACTTCTCCTCGGATCACAAATGTGGCATAGCTTGGTTATAGCTAAATAGCTTGTCTATATGCTATTCATCCTCAGTATGTGACTGTGTCAGCAGAGAATTTATGCACTCTTGCTAAGTTTGTGGCTCTTCTCATTATTTGCAACTTATCACCTATCTTGAAATACACACAATGCAATCAAGATCATTTCGATGAGATAATATATAAATTTTTCTTTTTTACTTTAAGTATTGGTCTTAGTTTGAGTTTTAGAACCCGATTGGTTGTGCATTTTTATCGCCAAACACATACTTTATGTCTGCTTTCGCTGCGATTTACAAAAGCTTCCAAACCAAGCTTTTGTGGCAATGTGGCTTTTCACTGCACGAATGGCAAACACACCGCTAAAAACAAACACACGCTTAATCTTAAAATGTGTTTGCGTTGAATTTTTTTCGTCACTCTTATACCAAGCTTTGTCGTTCATATAATTCTATTTGGTTAAAGAAATTAGTCTCTGGAGATATACCAAAAGAGAAATAGCACAATGTAAGATATTTAAGAGTCATCATCAATCTATATAGTTGTGCATAAAGATTCTAATCATACTTAAAGAGAAATGTATATTTGAATTCTCTACATTTCTTGTCATACGGTGTTGGGTCAAGTCCCACAACGAGATCAATACTCATTTAAGCAAAAATTCGTCAAGAGAGAGTGTTTGGCGTGTATGTGATTGTGTTATGTTGTAAAAACAAAACAACCTTAAATTTTGACCTAAATGCAAAAAATGCAAAGTTTTTTACTTTAAAGAATCCAAATCCGAAAAAATACTCACAATGTAAGATACTAGTCATCGATCATTCATGGGTGGATACAATGATTTTGTCATAATTTCAATGTAGGATGATTTAATTAAATTGTGGAAAATCAAAAGACAAGAAATCATGTAAACTTCATAATTCTTCGAGATGGGTGGGGATCCTTTCATTTTGAAAGAGAAAAAAAACATGAGGGGTCATGTTTTTAATCTCCATTATCTAATATACTATCTCTCATGAACAAAGGTTGAGTTGAGATTCAAAATGACCAAAATGGAAAATGAGAGAATCAATTCCCCTTGAAGATGCTTGCAATCTCTTCTATTTTTTTCTCTTTTGAGTAATTAACATCCCAAGTCCAAGTTATTGTGTTGGTAGTGGCTAACAGCCAAAAAGTCAAACAACTCCTATTCCAAAATCACCACCAAAACAAAGTTTTCACCAACAAAAAATAAAGAGAAAGGGACCAATGACAACATGTGTGAGTAATTTATGTGCCATGTTACTTTTGAAAATGTGTCTGATCTCAATCAAGATTTTTGGATCCAATTGGCTGGCCCACCACCAGACCAAGATGAAAAATCTCCACCAAAACCCACATACATCAGCAACAACAGAGGACACATCATAATAATACCATGAACTTTCACCCATTCTAACTTCACTCCAAAGATCACAAAATTGATTCCTATAAAATTTTCCTAAATCTCGTAACTACAATTGTGTGATGCAATACCATGTTACCTACTCAAACCTCTTTTTGCCTAGAAAACAAGATGATAAACAATCAAAGAAACATAAATATAAAGTCACAAAAACATGTCGTCAAATAAAATTAAAACTTCAAAAAAAGGATTTAGACCCAAAAAGAAAATTTTAAACTTGAAATAAAAAAAAATCTAAGAAATGGGAAATATTTTTCTTGATCCCAATTAACCAAAAGTACAACTAAAAAACCCAAAAAAAAATTAAAAAAAAAATCTAAATAAACTAATGAGTCTATGAAAAAATTAACAAAGAAAAAAAAAACAAAAGAACCTCTCTAACCTAAGGAATTCCTTCCATATTGATATGATGGATTGATGATTGAAGATGTTGAAATTGATGAAGAAATCATTTATATCAACCTCCAAGTTTAGTCTTGTCCTTCTCCAACTTTTCAAAGAAACCAGTAAGAGCTTTCAAAGCTTTGACTTGATACTGTAAAGCAACAATATAGCCAGCAGTTTCATCAAAAAGCTTGTCCACACCAAAAGACTCACCATTAGGTACAATCCTCTGCAATGCATGAATCTTTCTCTCTACTTCTTCCCTATCATCACTACCTTCTTCATCTTCTTCTTTTTCTTCCTTTTCTTTCTCCTCAACAGCACAATCATTCATAGCAACTTCTTTTATCAACATCTTTTCCTTGCTACCACCACCACCTTCTGTGCACCGTCTTCGGCTTCGCCGTAAAACATGCAGAGACTTTTGAACACCTTGAGTAGTAGTAGCAGTAGTAGTAGTGTTCATGTTTTTGTTGAGAAATGTTGGTATGATTCTGTTTCTCTCTTCTTCCATGGATTATATGTATATATATATAATATAATATAATATATATATAATATGTAACGTTACTTAGTAGTAGTAATAATAATATTGTTGTGAGTGAGGGTTAATTATGAATGAATGTTGAGAGTTATATGATAGGAATGAGGGTGCTAATGCTATATTGAAGGGTGAGGGAAGGAGAGGGAGAAGAGGAAGATGTTAAATTATTGTTGAGGTCTAGAAATGTCAATGCCAACGAAGCTGGTCCCACTGGTTTTGGACTCACAATATTACAAAGAAGAAACACCCAAGTTTTTTTTGGATTAATTCAAGTTATGTGTTTATGTGATATCATATATTTATGGGCTATTACTTTCACGCTCCACAACAAGGGCGTCTTCACTTTTTTCACCTTTGCTTTGTAAAATTTTTTTTTTTTGTTTTCATGTAATAATAATAATATTAATAATCAAAATGCAATTGAAGCACATGCTTAGAAAACTAGCTACCTAGGTCTGTGTTTTGTTGACAACAGCTGTATTAGATGCTGTTATATGTATGCTGTCAAAAAAGATTTTACTGTATATTAAGAGTTTCACATTGCATTTATAAGGAGTAGATTGTCTTCATCTTATTTTATATATATTACAAATTGATTTTGAAGGGGTTGGGTTAGACAAAATTCAAATTTAAATATGGTATTAAGGTTTATTTAAGATATATTATGTTACTACTATTATGCTTTAAATGTTCAATCTTGGATATGATCGACCTCATGAAATAGATTAGCAACACACTTTAAGTTTGTGGAAGGAATGCAAAATCACATTTATCAAATTGGCAATATTTTCCCACTTTATAAACTAATCTTTTGAATTGGATTTCCACTTTGGACTTATGTTTCAAACAAACAAGTTAGTCATAAATCGACTATTAGTCTTGTAGTTGGTCCAAAAGATTGAAGTCGTGGAAATACTAATCTTTTATACATAAAAATTGTAGCAAGTGATAATAATAATAATAATAAGGGTCTTGTTAACAACTGTCATGTGCCCTCATGACATTTGTTAAGAATACACAAATAGAAATAATTGATGAATTTTAAGTAGAAAAAGTTATATGTTAAAGTTTCAATGCATTGAATGCACAATTTCCAAGACAACATTTCTTCTTTAGTCTTCTTATCATGTGCCCTCAAGGCACTTGTTAACATTTCTCTAATGTTGTGAATTCGATGAAAAATCACACCAATAACAAACTTGATGTGTGAAGCAAGTGATAACCAGACAACTAAAACAAAGTGTATGGAACAATTATAAACACAAGCCAAAAGTAGAAAACAGCGAGAGAGAAAAGAATGGAAAACACAAGAATTTGTTGACCCAGTTCGGTCCAAACTGACCTAGTCTGGGGGAGAGAGCAGCCCTCCGTTCCACTATAATGATGAGAACTTTACAAAAGAGATATCAATGGGTTACAAAAATAAGTCTCCCGCCTAATTCTACCCAAAGTCTCAATCTCTTCCCGTGACCAAGAGACTCAATCCTAATAGTGTTTTCCAAGATGAATCAACCATCAAACCCTAGTGTTTGTTGCCAAGAGACAACCCCTAGTTTTGTTGTTGCCTTTCTAAACCCTTGTTTCAGCCCCCTCTATCTCCTGGTTTACTCTGATACAAAGTCTATATTTATAGTAAAAGTAACCCTCATAAAATTGTAACAAATCTGGCACAAAAATACGTTTCTGAAAAATATTGTTACGCAAAATCGGGCCCTGGATTCCTCCATTCGGGCGTCAATTTTTCACGAACCAAACTGCTTTCAAAGACAGCCAAAATCGGGCCTCGATTTTGCACTTCCAGCAAACATCAATTTTGCACTCCAAACTCCAATTTTGAGTCACTTTCACAACACCTAATAATAATATTAATTTGAATTTACATTCACGAAATCATGTAGTCCTTGGTGTTAACCATCATATCATATTAAGATTCAAAGACTCATGTCAACTATGCCTTTATAATTATTTTGGTTCATATATATTTGATAGTTCGGATCACTTCACTATGTCAAATTCGTGATTCTTCAATAACAAAGAATTTACTAAACTCATAGCAATGTACAACTTCCAACTATCCAATCAATATTTTCTTAATGACCGTAATTAATGTAGATTTCATTATTTTATATACGTGGATTACATTTCATTCCAAAAAAATTAAGAGACCCACGTGAATTTCAATTTCCTATATGGTGAGACACAGTGAAGTAGTCCATATGAATTTTATGTGTAAATGAGATGATATCATCCACTTGGTAAATGTAGAGATTAGTCTCTAATCAATCAAAATCAAACGAGAGGCAAAGAATCACCAACTACGTTAGTTTATACTTATAGCACACATTAGATATTTATGGTCAATTTTTTTGTAGTAAATGTGGTTTGAACCCTGAACCTTATATATATATATATATATATATATATATCATGCATTGTTCCTATCAAATTTCTTTTGTGATGACCGTTGTTTAAACCCTAAACCTTACATATATATTATGCATTGTTCTTATCAACTGAGTTAAACTCACGCGCTAAATGCATTCAAACTCCATAAATATTTATGATCAATAGTAGGTTGTAAGGATCCTTAGCTAGTAAGAATAAGATTGAATCAAATGTAGGTTTATAGATAAGAAGCAAACGCGCATGTAGAATGGTGGATATATGGATAGGTAAATAAAGTGAAAGTACCATAATATAAAGTCTATAAAATCTGACTGAAAAATATAACCCCGTTAAGAGCAGTACTACTGATTTATGAGCTGTGGAGTTGAGATGTGAGGGCATAAAAAATGGTCCCACAAAACACAAAACAAAAGGGAGAAAGCACATGTGCTCACATGAATTCCTTGAACCTAACACCCACCCATGTGCTCCTCCACTCTCTTCTTCTCTTTCATTCATATTTATAAATTAAAATTTAATTATGTAATGTGCTAGCTTAGCTATATAATTTGTCAAAGAAACAAAAAAAAAAAACTTAGCTCCATGATATGCATCACTATCCTTCGTATGAATGCCACGTATTTGCTTTCTAGTGACCCCATCTTGAGCCCCACAAAACCCTCCCTAACCCTTTTAGGCCAAATTAATCATGCAAAAATGCTACAATCATGTCAAACCCTACCCATGTCAAATTAACAAGTTGGGAATTTAAGGAAATCAAATACACTTTGCATAACTAATTTAGGACAAGTTGGTTTTTTGAATAGGGAAGTTGCGGTCTCATTTATAACTGTCATTTAAAAATTCATAAATATATGTTACTCGCATAATTATAAAAGTGAAAACAAAAGCATCATGAGTCATGACTATGGTAATGTAATTTATTAGAGGATTCAATATACAGAATCGATAATAGTATTTGCCTGTAAAAATTCGATTATAATAAATGAAAGTCTTTAAGTGTCTTGAATGAAAATCTTTTCATGGGTAAAAAAATTATTGCAATAAACATTCTCACATTTTGGTTTTTTATATGTTCCCTTATTAGAATTGATCATATTCGAAAAAATGTTAAACAATAAATTTTAGCATCTCATTTAGTCCAAATTAAAACATTGATTCATTATATTCTGAGAGTCTTACTCATTGTATTAGACTCAACCCATTTGTTAATAAACATTCTCATATTAATATTAATAGTAGTAGTAACATGTTTTTACTAGTTTATACGACATTTTTCTTATGTTACTTCAAATGTAATCTAATAGTTTGTTCACTGTTACTTATCAAATTAAGTCATACGTTATTGTCTACTTTTTGCAAATAGTCATAATATACATAAATGTTAATTTTCATAAACGGACGGTTTAAAATGTTTTACGGTGTCAACAAACCACAACCATTCATATCATCTACTTTATCATATCACTTGAAAACAATTACGAATATTCTCCCTCAACAAATGAAATGCATCAAATTGCATAGCATAGATGCAAACATCATTCAAGAGATTCACCAAACTCTTTTATTATAGCTGATATGTCTAAGAGAGAGATGATAAAGTATTGTGTGACGTATTTGCAAAGATACTCCAACATTCAAGTCAGTCATTACTTAAAGAGTTTTGAGTATGCACCCTTTTTTTATCGATAGACAACTCCTTCTATAGGCGGTTAAAGCTGCAATATAGGCATACATGCATTTTTCCAACACGTTATCCGGATAACCGTGTGACTATAATCAGAGTGTTCAGATTAACTCCGAATTGTTTTTCCTCTGTCTCGCGGCCTCATGTTGGCATTGGTAGTCCAACTACGGAGTAACTTTTTTCTTTAGGATGTGTAAGATCAAAATGTATGATTAAGATGCAGTGCAAAGATTAACAACATAGTGATGTTGTTACTCCACTAAACTAATTTCCTAGAGATTGGAATGAGCAGCTTTGATCTCCCACATTTAGTGATGGTGGCCCTTGAAGAGTGTGGTGGATAATCAGAGAAGGGAGGTGGTGGTGTTTCCAAGAAGGAAACCAATCGGCGGATTGGGTCATTGGGATTGTATAGAGAGATTTTGTTGTGTTGGGCATATGGGACTCCATGTGCTCAGTCCCACTCGGATCCCTTTGTTTTTGTCACATTCACACACTACATACACATACACTCCCACTTTTATTTTATTCTACACCATTCAATTTTCCCAATACTCAATTTTAAAATAATAATAAAAACTCTTTTTCTTTTTTCTGATGCTTAATTGGGATCCGTACCAACATTTCTTGTACGAAATCATACTATGGGACTTTTATTTATATACTCTTATAATTGAAGAAAGAGCTTATACATATATATAATTCCAATATATCTAATCTTATTTCAAATGTGTGGAGTGTGTAGTGCGTCTTCACATTTTAGAGCAGACCTTGTTTTCATCTTCATCTTTTCATCCTTTCTATTGTTTGGACATATCAAGATATCATACAAAAAAATTTGAAAAACTCACATGGTAGGCCTCTACTCATGCATAATGACATTTTCTATTTTTTTTGTCCCACCATATATGAGTAGATAAACAACAAAATTAACACTTTTAATTATGATTGTTAATATTAAATAACTTGCTTAATCACAAAGTAATTGATGACAACTCAACATTGAATTAGTAGTAATTATCTTTGATTAAAAAAAATTAATATGTAACTAGTGACAGTATGTTCAAATAAGAAAAGGGGGTATTTGTAATTGTTTGTAACAATGTAAAAAAATTGAAAAACAAAAGCATGCAACTAGCAGGTGAAGAATATTCACACTTGTCCGTGTAGATGAAGGAAATAGTATTATTTCCCAACCTGTTTAACTTAATGTTCAGCACATGAACTGACCAAAGTCTTTTAATCTGTGAGCCCCGCTGTCTGCAGTTTGCAGCTATGGTGCTTGCATATGCAGTAAATGCCAAAAACATATCATCAAACAACCTTATTCAAATACATTATATCTCAATCTCAACTGTGTTTCATCATTGACCAAGTGGTTGAATGTGTTAATAAACTTTAGTTAAGGTGAAATATGTCGAAAACACACTTTAATTTTGACCCAACTCTGAATTATCAGGGTCATTTTTTCTATTGATCACATGGTTAAGACAAAAAAAGTGTTTCAACATTAGTATTTTGCTCTTTGATTTTCTTAAAATGTTAGGTTAATGGAAAATGTTTTTTTTTTCTCATAAAAAAAGTGTAAATATTTTGCATTAATGCAAATAAGAAAACAATACATGTTAGAGCTAGCCAAGTATCATGTGAGTTTTTAAGCTATATGCCTTTTTTTATTATGTTAGCTACAATAGTAGGCCGCCGGCCTGGGTATATACAAAGCATAATTTTCTATAAACTCATAACGTGGTAGGACTAGTGTTTCTTTGCATAATACTTTTCACAGTGATGAATTTAATTCCATTAAAATGAGAAGTGTATTTAAAAGGAAAAGCACTTAATTGCAACCCTTGTGACATTTTGGAAGCCACCCTCTACAAAGAAGATGATCTTATCTTGTACTATGTGGTGGCTTGAGTTTACTTGAGGCCGCGCAAGTGACATCAATCATCCACATGATAAGGCCAATGTAGCTTAGATTTGGATTTCGGGTACTTTTATACAACCGCGTTATACAATCACGCAGTTGTCAATCTAAATCGTTGAATCAAGATTTGATAAATCATGCTTTAATTTGGTGTTTGATTATTTGAACATGTCTTGTCAAAATTATGTGCATACATGCGCATGCATAAGATATGCGATTCCTTGACATCAACGAATCTAGATGTGGTTCAATGAGGGGGTCCTCGTTGAGATTGAGGGTGGATACATGCTCATTCACATTTTCAAAATCTTGTAAAATTAGGTGATGTCATATTTGATCAAATGCTTTCACTATTATTTGAAGTTAGATCCCACTAAATTGGTGTAAAGCATCTATTTCTTCTATAGAACTATATATTTGCAACAAACCTATTTCCAAGGATATACAGATATTGGTTGCAGTGAAAATATTGACCCTAAACATGTTTTACCTACAATAACATACTGTAGTTCTAATCCTGTTAGTTCTCCGACTGTCATGCTTTAGAGCATTCTTGGTCAACACTAAAAATCTATTTTAAATGCACATTATTATTGTACGTGAGTGAGTAAATATTTGAAGGACTTTGGACCAGTGGGAAACTTTATCAAATTGTTGGAGAAACTTGCGAGTGATATATTTCTTTGAATAGACCTTCTCAAAACACAATTAGAAAACTATGATTAATAAAGCAAAAACTCTTTTATAAATAAAACAATAAAATTTTGTATCAATCTGATTTTGAAAAATGGAATGAGAAATTTAAAATAATTAGGTAACACCTCATATAAGCATATAAAATGACTCCTTTTTGTTTCTTCTAAATCAAATAATAGTAATGATTTTTGTTGGGTAGTAGGAACTTTATCGGGTTAACTAAGTTTTTAGTCCCTATAAATATTCACAGTTTTGTTTTTAGTCCCTACAAAATAAAATCACACTTTTTAGTCCCTGTGACATTTTCCTTAAGCATTTTAGGGACAAGAAATGCTGATGGAAAAATTTTATAGGGACTAAAAATGTCGATGAAAAATTTTATAGGGACTAAAAAGTGTGATTTTATTTTGTAGAGACTAAAAACAAAATTCTAAATATTTATAGGGACCATTTACTTAATTAACCCAACTTTATCAAAGGAACATTTTCATATATGAGATTAAACTCGTTTGGAGTGGATAGCTGGACTTAATCAGCTATGAAGGCCAAATTATTTCAAATAAAAACAAAAAGTTGCCATGAGTAAGATTATAATCCACAATAAACAATAAACTTTTTTTATGTGGTTAAAAGTGATTAATCATCTCAATGTCAAAGCCAGATAGGAATGGGAGCTGGGTTATGTGCAGTCACAGCACCCTGATTGTACGCAATCAACCACATCTGGACCATCTAATCAAGATCAGATGATTCGGATGCGGATGATTGTGTGCAATCACACCGCATAGAATCCAAATTAAAAGAAGACTGTGAATTGAATTTAGAACTACAATTTATTGATAGCTGTAACCAAAGCTTTACATTATATGACAAGAAAAAGCTGGCTCTTTAAGGGGAAGCACTTCTCCACTACAAAGAGCCTTTGTTTTTTTCCTCCTCAGGAATATCTCATCTGGCCAAACTATTCACAAGAAAACATTCTTGTCATGAACAGTTCCATCCTTTCCATGAGCAGTGGGGCAGGCACCATTAACATTGACCCTTAGACTGCATCAAGTTTGTTCCAATGCCGATGGTTATTCAATCATCTTCTATCTTTGTTTGCCCTTTTTTCGATCATCTTCTATCTTTTTTCGCCCTTTCTTCGATCTTGTTGGTATCAATACTTATGGTTAAATCTGATGCTAGTTCGGCCTTGATTCAACATTGATGGGTAAGTTTTGCCTGTTAAGACACACACTTGTCAGCTTCGTCTGCTGACCGATCTAAGAATTAAATTCTCTGCCATCAGGTAGTCATATACTTCAATTATTGGATGATGACTGAGCGACTCCTATTCTGAGTTGTATTTTAAAGATCTGTTGAAGTCAGAATACGAATCATCCGATCTTTAATCCAAGAATGTGTATTTCTCCTTAGTACAAGAATTTCGGATCCACCGAGCTAGATATTGGAAAAATAATTTACATCTACCTTAAACTTCATGCTTTTTATAAATAGAAACCTTCAACTTTCACTAAATCTCAAATGATCCCTAAACTCTTACAGTTGTTACAATAGATTTTTAAGCTAGCTTGGGGTAATTTCTCACCAGTGAACATACCTTTATTGCTAATTTGCTCTGTAGTTCTTTAATACTAAATTGAACATTTGATAATTAATGAAGTGGAAGAAAAAAAACCATCTCAGTATTTCACCAGTTTCACTTTGTTGTCTTTGTTCTCATTCGTTATCACCACTCTCATACATATAAATTGCTCCATTATAAGACTCTCTTCATACAATTCTTGAGTTGAAGTGAAAGTTAACCGTGCCTATTTTCTAAAAATCATAAGGTTTAAGGCTGTTGTATACACTTTTTCCCTAGATATTTATTTGACACTAATATGCAGGGGGGATAGATTGAGAAGGAAGAAGATAACCTCTCACAGATGTCCTGGGATCATATGAATCACTGACAATACTCCCATGCTCATATTTAACAACTGGCCTAACAACTTTACCAGGCGTTTCTGAAAAGAGAGGTGTTAAAACTGGTTGTTGATAATGCACAAAAATCAAACAAACTATGATGAAGATGATGATCACATACCCAGTGGAATTACTTGCAGTCCCCGAAGGCCACTGGATTCCGCATAATTAGTATTATACTCCTCAGTTGTTTGCCGGTTTTTGCTGGAAGCAATATTTGACTGCTCTTTTTGGGGTGTCATATTTGAATGTACAATTGTTGATCTGTCAGTAATTGAAAAAAGAAAACGAAAATAATTAAATCAGCACAATCCTAAAATATAATCTAATTATGATCCTTGTGAATTGAAACAGTTATATACAACACATGGAAGCAAATGCAGCCATATTTTAGTTGATTTCATCTCAGGCCGTGTCAAGACATTGAAAGAGCAGCTAAATAAGATGGTTGAGAAACAATTTTAACTAGTTCTTTAAACATGTATGTTCTCATGCATGTTATACTTATACACACTGCAGTTGATATTTTATGTAATTTAACCTTGGAAATATGCATATTGGCATCTATGTAAAATAACAGCTCGACGAGCACGACTTTGACACTTTATTCTCCTATGTAGAAACATTCAATAGATTAAACCATAACTATTTTGCATCACAGTAGTCAGCTGTCTCTAACAGTTTCTTTTGCATAGGCATAACTTTAATGCATCTCAATTGAATATATTTAGCATTCGTCATAGAATACCATTCCTGTCTAAAATATAATGATAAGACGATTGAAGTACCCTGTAACATGGTTATCAATATCTTACAATACATGTGATTTGTATCTCAATGTGATACGAGACTGAACCCAATATATATGAATCCCTAGCGTGTATCTGTTTAGGACCTAAAATCTCATCTTGAATCCCTGTTCGTTACGCTGAATTCAAATTCATTCTGATAGGTCACTATCTAATCTTAGTAGCCAACCACTTACTATTGTCAAACTTTGTATAGACAGCAACTTTTTGTCATTGATTTATGACTTGAATTTAGAATTATTTTGTAGTTTATAAGTGATATCCTAAGGGATAAGGAGTTGGAGGTCCTGGGTTCAACCCAGACGAAGGTGTAATATTAATCTAACAGCTAATTACTAACATTTGCCATTAAAAAAAAAAAGTGATATATCATCAAAATTTTGTCATAGATTACCACAAATGGCAAGTGAAATCCAATTAGACACTGCATTAATAATACCTGGGAAGAGATGCATGTTTTCGATCAAGTGGCACAACTGGATCACTTTTATCACCAGTTTCCTCAAGATGAGCGAACTGCTTTCCGAATTGATCAACAGCACTACAAAGAACATGACCAATGACAAGTAAGGAGAGAGTAAGAGGGTGGACATAAGAATAAAAAATACTTTTGAAAAAAAAGACAAGTAGTTGAAAATAAACGAAAAAACCTTGGATAAAGAAAATTAGTTCTCTCAGTTCCATTTAGTTGAGGATGATACTCCAGAATCTCATGGAAAATTAAATCTCGAATTTCTCCCTTTGTAACTCTTTTCTTTTCAAATTCAAACTCCATTTGTGTAATGGGCTGGCAGGATGGTTCCCTTTCAATTTTTGCAAGTCCCTCAAAGTAAGGATGAGCTAATGCCTGAAAACACCGATTCGTTTAAATTAATGAACAATGCATTCAAATATTTGTATATCAATCTACTTGCTCTCGGCTTTTAGAATATTGAAGTATTAAGAGAAAAAGAGCTTTATAACTCGAGTAAAATTCATAGAAAATTATATTGATCAAAAGATAGTAATTTGAGTGCATGGTAGTCTTATTTATAGACTTTAACTACATTAACTAATTGAGCAGCTAACTCTAAATAATGTAACTAACCAACTAATATTAACTAACTCTAACTATATTAATAATTATACCTTCTACTGTCCAAAGGAAAATCCTAAGCTATTAAGCTCAAGAAGCAGTTACAGTGTTGTTAATCACAGATTGCAGAAAATAGTGGTTTGTTCAAACTCTGTTATGCTATAGTGCTATAGCCTATAGCACTGCAATAGCAAATATTTGACAACACTTTGTACTAAATTGCATATTGCGGAACAATAGTGGTTTGTTAAAATTCCACTACGCTTTAGCGCCACTATTTAGACAATACTGAGCAGTAAATTATATGACTAAAATAACTGTTTAATACTACACTTATCCAAAGAGCACGAAAAACAAACCTCTTCAGCAGTAGGCCGGTCTTTTGGATCAAAGGCGAGCAACCTTTCCAGTAGTCGTAGTGATAAAGGATCTGCATTGGGAAATTTTTGTGCAAATGGTACAGGTTGCTTTTTCCTCATACTACTTAGGTATCTCCTTGCTTTATCATTGCGTACCTGCATAAAATTCGAAGATTGTCACCACCAGAAAAAGCATAAGCAATACAGTTAACATTCTCTCTAGAGAAGAAAAAGAAATTACCCGAGATATACTATCCATTGAGGGGGTCCCAAGCAGATCTGTGATCAGATCCAACTGATGGACAACACTTTTTCCAGGAAAAAGTGGTTTCCCAATTAATACTTCGGCAAAGATGCAACCTATACTCCAAATATCAATTGCCGGAGTATACTACAATCAAAAACATAGTGTTAGCTCATTAGCACACAAATCCAGCGAAATAAATATAACTAGCGGATTAATAATCAGCAACACAGGTCATGCATATTGATGGAAAAATGACAGAAAGCATGTATTGTGGATCGATATGCAATTTCTACACATGAAGCTAATGATCAAGTATTAGGGGTATGGTACGCATATTAGGTCCCACCAATGTTTTAAAAACCAGACTTAACCACCAGTTGAACCGGGAGAAGGCTGGTTGACCTGTTCGTTTGATTCCCGTTATACCTTAGTCTGGTTGAACTGTGGTTGGTTCAACCATGGTTGAACCGAAAGAACCAATATTGAACCAGGACAGAAATCTCTCACTAGTTCGATCTCCGGTCTGGTTTTTAGAACATTGGTTTCAACCTACTTCTACATTGTATGATTTATGAAAGAATCTTGAAAAAACCATACCTTTGAGTAAAATGATCCACAGAGCTCTGGTGCTCTATACCACCTTGTAGCAACATAATCCTATAGAAGCATATTCAATAAGCAAGAAAACATCAGCACCTACTTTACCAAGGCTTTTGCTATGATTCACACACACAGCTGGAAAAAAAGATGGGATGATAATATTTGAATGGAATACCGTCCAAAATACAGTTGTCGGAGTGTCACTGAAAGCAACTCTAGCTAACCCAAAATCACAGATTTTAAGTTTACAGTTTGCATTGGCCAGTATATTCTTTGGCTTCAAGTCTCGATGATAGACATTTGCTGTAATAAGTATTAGATGAATGATATTGACATCAATGCACGAAAACTTGTGACGGTAAACAAATAAGAATACAAAAGAAAAACTGAACTGGTGAAATATTTTGGAAAAACCCAAAAAAGTACAATGCAAATTTAAGAAGTGAAAAAAAAAAGGGAATGAATGAGATAGTTAGAGAAGATAATTTACAAAATTCTAACATTTTCGAAAAAAGAAATGCGGAGGAATGATGCAGTTTCAAATTCAATTATGATTTATTAAAGCATCTAACATAGCATGCAACCGTTAGCAACACCATATGCATTCAGATGGAGTGATAAGATGGTTTGGTGGTTCTGGCAGAGGAACATAAGTGTTGGAGAGATAAGGTGACATATGAATCCTCCTCCCATTAATGTTACTAACAACTAATTACTAACATTTTCTGTTAAAAAACATGCGCATTCATAGAAAATAATTGTGAATGAGTGACAACTAGATATTGAAGAGAATACCGGTGTGAATATACTTCAATGCTCGAAGCAACTGGTAAAGAAAAAACTGATAGTGTTCTTTTGTTAAGTCGGCATTGGCTTTAATGACTTGATGCAGATCAGACTCCAAGAGCTCAAAAACAACATAAATATCTTTGAAGTCCTTGATAGAAGGAGGCAACATAATGTGCTTAATTTCAACAATATCAGGATGTCGAAGAAGTCTGAGCAACTTTATCTCACGAAGAATACGTGCAGCATCGGATATATGCTCAAAGATACCATGCACCTTTTTTATTGCAACCTTTTCACCAGTATGAGTGTCGACAGCCGAACAAACAGTACCGTAACTACCTTTCCCGATTACTTCTTGAATTTTATACCGGTTGGCATCACCATATTCCGAGAAAAATTCCATCTCCATTGATTTCTGTGAGAAAGAACTTAAAGTGATTATCAAAACCCAAAATAAATAAATAAATAACCCTAAATTCAATTCTCTTATAATGTAGATAAATCAAGCTAAATCACTAAATGGAAAACAAAATTTCACAATGGACAGAAAGAACTTAAAATAGTAATAAATTTTCTTTCTGTATTATCAAGGGATATTCATTTATATTGGAGATATCAGAGACTCACTAATAAGGCAATAAACTTGATAGACATTATACAAACATGTATATGTACACTATGGAGCTAATACAATGGCAGTAATAGAGAATGATAGGCTCAAAGAAAGAGAGTGGATTAAATTTGCAGAAACCTAACTATGTCTGCATACATTGAACTAACACAAGCGAAATAACAAAATTACAAACATAAGGGACATTGTCAATCTAATTGAAGGAGCAGTTTTGCATTGAAAAGGGCCATTAAGCATTGAATATATCAAAATTCATAAGACAAAGTGACAAACCAATCTTCATTTCAAGACCAAAACTAATTTACCTTCTCCATGTTCACAATTCCTTCTAATTCAACAACTCAAAATATGTTTTGAAAAGTCAAACATGAAGGATGTACCTAACTTAATGCTTCTAAAGTACAACTCAGAAGAAGTAGAAAGAAAAAGAAAGAGAAAGGAAAAAAAGTACAAGAGTAGATTGAGATGAAGATAAACAACCCTAAGAAATAATGCCACCTAACAAGTCAAAAGAAGAAGCGTGCAAAATTCATCAAATGATAGTATACTATCCAAGACCCCTAAAAATATGCTGAAAAAATAAAATCTTGTCAATCTTGCTGTTATCATCTTTCCTAAGTGACAAAAACGTGGGACACAAAATTATATCACGTGACAATAAACAAAACCAACTCACTTCATCATAAGATTGAAAGAAAATTCTAGGAAACAACCACCAACAAAAAAAACAAAACAAAAACAACATTTTTATTGTCACAATATTGTTAAATTTAACTTTGTCACAAAAGGGTACCTTGCAACTTTCATAATTCACTCATATAAGGAAAAAAAAAATCGATTTTTGAAATATAAACAGAATTAAAAAACAATGATTTGTGAAGCAATTAGAGTAATTTAAATATGGTTTGGAAATGAAAATTATACCTTTCCTTTCTGCATTTCTTTTGCAACAATAATACCTAAAACAACAAAATCTCCAACAGAAAAAAACAGTCTTAATAAGTCAAAGATGATGAGGCACGATTTCTCAACAACCTGAAACAATCAAAGACTACCAAATAAACCCTTCAAGGAACAAAGGATCCAAAGATAACCCCACATGCACCCTTGTTAGAATTCCAACACCAACCGCACCAAACTGCAAATTTAGTCACAACCCACAATTTTGAATGGACAAAGCTCCAACCTTGTGACAAAAGCTCACTCATACTCCTTCCTACCAAACTAGCTTATACCATACCCAAAAAGGCACGTTTGTTAATGTTACAGATTATGAGGCAAACGTGTACGGATACCAAATTCTGAACAATTTTGAGAGCTCTTTAAGGAATCAGAATCATTGTTTGTTCGATACTGATATGGGATTCTTTTTTTTCTTTTTTTTTTTGCTTTAAAGTTGATATTGATTGATA
>Ga0315914_1001827_pt1 | contig 32385 bp, 12 predicted proteins | sample MpolenodulesMG_FD_203920 | JGI IMG/M metagenome (GOLD analysis project Ga0315914, IMG submission 203920) | Medicago polymorpha root nodule microbial communities from Los Angeles, California, United States - elongated nodules | ecosystem: Host-associated > Plants > Roots > Nodule | place: USA...
TGGGGGGAGTGTTTGCATAAGGGTTGAAGAATTAGGTTTAATTTCAAGGAACTCTTGTAAACACATTGTAATCAACATTTGTTACTTAGTGGATGACCTTGGTGAAGGCGTACTTCATCAAGAAGAGTAGACGTAGCTCTAGCGAGGACGAGAAAGAGCGAACTACTATAAAAATATCGGTGTTATCTCTCTTTCCCTTTCCTCTTTAATTTTAGCTATTGTATGTGATTAATTGAATAATTGTTAGGATAATTTGTTAGTGTTGATCTAAGTTGTTTTCATTGAAAATTGTCTAATTCGTTGAATTAGATTTAAACACTTTGCTTAGATCAATTGATTGCAACATCTATTCAATTATTCAATTTCACTTGTATTGTGTTCTTAATTGATAGCTTTGTTATTTTGTTCATATAGGTTTGGTTTGAAATTGTATATTGTTTTGTACTTTGTTCAAGGAAAATTAACATTTGATTGTATAATAAGATTTGAATCGCGAATCTCTCAATTTTAAGATTTGATCTTATTTGACATATTGTTGTCTTTTTGATTCATTGATTGTGATTGTTCGAGCACGAATCCAATAGTCAATTTCGTTAAAACTTGTTTTTATCAAAACTCGAAAAATCTTTTAAAAATCTATTCACCCACCTAGCTTGGTGACTATCTAGCCATATAGAGCAACATTTCTAAACTATGAGCAACAAAACACAAAAGAAAACATGCAAAACAAAACATCTGAAACACAGATCTGAATCTCTCAATCACATATCAATCTCTCAACGATAACGACGACCGCGCCGAAAACCGTGATCCCAAACTTCGTCCTCACCGTCCATCGGATTTACTTCAGTCTCCATCATGACCCCTTAAAAAATGCAGATCTTGAAAAGCATAAACACAAAAACGCAGATTTGGATGGATAGGTAAAAGTTGCAACGCCCGTCGGCAATAGATAGGCGATGGAGGTTGGTCGCCGCCGTTGTTGGAAACAGCAACATTGTTGTTGATGATGGGTCGAGGGTGGTGGTCGCAGGATGTTATAAATTTGAGGGCGATGGTGGTGGTGGTGGTGAGATTGGAGGGTGGCGGTGGCGGGTGTGGCTGATGGTGGTGGGACTGGTTGATGGTTGTGGCCGGTGAAAACAAAAGTGTGAAGGATGAGAGGGTGAGAAGTGTCAAGGACAAAATTGCCCCTATTATAATTAATATTAAAAAGGTCACATGAGAGTGGTACAAGAATGGTATGTTCATCTAATGGTGTATGTATCACCACTCTTTCATAAATAGCAAATTGAAGCATTTGCTTTATTTTCATAGATATATACAAGACTATCTTCATGTATGGTTTTTTGTATAGGATCAATTAACAGTAATTTTGTCTTTAAAAAAAAAAATATATTAACAGTAATTTTGAGAAATTTTATTTATTATTTGTAATCACGTTGACAATTTCAAGACATACTTTTTCCTTAAAAAAAAATGAAAATTCAAGACATACTTTTGTTTGATTGGCACGCTGGCAAATTATACAAAAATGAAAATTCGTTATTTCAATTCTTTGATTTGATGGATAGCAATAAAGAACAAGAGCACAGCCTTCAGAGCATATGATGAAATTAACATTTTTTATTCGGCTATCGTTCTCATGCAAACTATTGTTTGGCTACCATACAATTTTTATGCATGTGGCATGTTTTCAAATCAAAATTAAAATATGATAATGTTAACTAGTGTCTATTGACATTAGTTAAAGAAAAAAAAAAGAATTTTTTTACATTAAAAACATTATTTTTCATATTTTTAAAACTTTTGGTTAAACAAGTTCTAAGATATTTATTCATATTAATTTATATTTTTAACTAGTGTTTAAAAAACACTTATTAGTCCGTCAAAAAAAAAAAACTTATTAGTATTTTACTTAAAGGAGAACGTTAATAAGTATTCTTAAGATATTAGTTAAAGTGTTAAAATTAGTAAGTTTGTATTAAAAAGCGGTGTAATTATTGATAAGATAAAAATAAAAATTTATATTTTAAAAAATAATATTAAAAGATTTCTAAACCATTATCTTTAGAGTATTGGTTAGCAAGACCCTTACTAAAAAGATATCTCATGTGCCGTTATTTTTATTAACTATTGTGATATAAAACCATCAAAAGGTAATCAATTAAGCTTTCTCCCACAGTAATTTGATTTGATATGTTTCTTGAATGTTGGAGTTAGAATCTGATAAATATGATTTTATAGAAAAAGTTAGAAAAAATAAGATCATATCAATTCAACTATTCAAGTCAAGGAACCCGGCTTTCTATTTTTGAGTAAACCTACAAAACCCTACACCAATTAACGGTATTATCTAATTAAAGTAAGTTAAAAAAATTATAAGATAAATATCCATAGAGCTAAGAGCTAAGTGATACTAATGGATTGGAGTACATGTGTGTATATGTATATAAAAAAAAATAATATGATATTAATTTTGCTGAATTAATATGTACTCTCAGCGTAAAAATTATTCTACATACCTCAACAAAAGTCTTAAACAACTCTTTATTTTGTCATTTTGTTATACTGGTTTATAACATTTTGATCACCATAATCATTTATTGTTATAAGATGTGATTGAACAAATACATTTTTTTTAAGATGCTAAAATGAATTATATTAATCACAACAAAGGCCCTCCCAACACAATGTATGCATAGGAAGAAAAACTCCAAAGTCGATACAAAGTGAAAACACTATTTACAAGGCGTGAGCCAGCACCACAGAACAACCCAGAACATTACAGAAATTAGCTTATGCCAAGTAGTGTAAACAGACTAAGCCACCAACCATGATAGTTAAAGGGAAGAGTAGCATACTTCACCTTCAACCACTTGAATGTTAACAACTTAATCATGTCCACCACCTGCATAATAGAGTTATCATTTGCGTTAAAAATTCTGTTGTTCCTTTCCTTCCAAATTTCCCATATTGTCGCAAACCAAATCACCTGTAAAATTGATTGCCTCGACTTAGAAACCCCGCCGAAGAGACTGAATTGATAAAAAAAAAACCCTGTTACGTCCTGGGGCAAAACCGAAACTACACCAAGCCATTGAAAGATGTGATTCCAAACCGAACCAAAAAGAGTACAATGTAAAAATAAATGAGTGGATGTTTCGATAAAACCACAACCATCAACACAAATTTGAGCGTCAAAGTCTAAAACATGTCGCCTATGAAGATTGTCCTTTGTAGGAAGTCTATCATGAAACAAACACCACACAAAAAGCACCACCTTCAAAGGGACATCCTTATGCCAAATAGAAGGCGCTGCCACCACATTATCAACGTGAACTTGAGCTAAAAGAGTATTGTATGCACTTCGAATTGTATAAGAAGAAGAATCCGCGTTCCACTTCCAATTATCCTTTCTGTGAACCTGTAAAGAAACATTTTGAAGTAAAAGCCTAAGTTCCCCTACCGACTCCTCCTCCCACGCAAACAACCTACGCCTCCACCTCCACGCCTCACCCTCTTCTTCCCAACCTAAAGCTCTCATCGCCGCCACTGTCTCCCCCTTTAGTAACGGCAACTCATACAACCTACTAAATCTATCACGTAACGGCAACTCGCCCACCCAAACATCCAACCAAAACAACGCATTAGAACCATCACCCAAAGAGTGTCTGACATTACTATGAAACCACCCCTCCGAGCGCAAGGTCGATATATTCCGTCGCCACGTGGAACCATCACGACCTCCAACACACAAGTGACTGTCCTCCAGCCCATTCCGAGCCGCCAACACCCTAAACCACAAGCTATCCCTATCCGCCAACACCACTTCCCTAATAACGGTAAATTAAATTCTTTTATTCTCCTTACCCCCAAACCTCCAACCTCCTGACTCCGACAAATAGAATTTCAATCAACCCAAATAATTTTCATGTGGTCTGCCCACCACCCACCACCACCCCCCCCAAAAAAAAAGGAAATATTTAAAATAGATTCAATAGAGGAAACAATACCTGACGGAGCTTTGAAAAAAGAAAGGGCATAAACAGGTAGGGACGACAGGACAGACTTCAGTAGTACCAAGCGACCACCCAAGGACAAGTGTTTCGATTTCCAACCCGACAGTCTAGAATTAATACGGTTAATGAGAGGCTGCCAAAACACCAATCAACTAGCATTCTCACCAATAGTCAAACCAAGATACATAAAAGGGATGGTACCAAGCTTGCAATTCAAAACCATTGCCGCTTCTGACAACCATGAACATTAACCCCTACCAAAAGACTCTTAGAGAAATTCACCTTAAGACCAGATAGTTCTTCAAAGAGCAATAAAATGGCACGCATAGCTTTAATATTAGCCCAAGATTTTTCACAAAGAATTGTCATCCGCAAATTGAAGATGCGACACCACCACAGGATCATGGCTGCCCACCTTATAACCATAGAAGAGATTGTTTGCAATCATAGCTTCCATCAGCACATTAAACCCTTCCACCACCAAAATAAACAAGAAATGTGAAATAGGGTCCCCTTGCCACAAACCCCTACCTAAAGAAAACTCATATGTTGGAGACCCATTAACTAACACCGAAGCAGTGGCCGTCCCCACACATTCCTTAATCCATTTTCGCCAAAGAGTTGGAAAATCCATTTTCACCACCACTTCCTCCAAATAATTCCAATCAATGGAATCGTAAGCTTTCTCAAAATTAACCTTAAAGAGTAAGAGATCATTTTTTCATTTACGAGCATCATCAACTACCTCATTAGCCACCAATATCCCATCAAGAATCTGACGACCTTTAATAAAAGCTGACAGAGCATCAGGAATAACAGAGCTAATTACAGAGCGAAGCCTATTTGCAAGGACCTTTGCCATATTTTATACATGCTTCCAACCAACGAAATAGGCCGAAAATCATTAAGGCGTTGTGGGCTATCAACCTTTGGAATAAGAGCAATAAACGTGCTATTTATTCCTTTGGCCAATTTTCCGTTCCTATGAAATTCAACTAAAAGACGCATCACATCATTCTTCAGCATATCCCAAAAATCTTTTAAAAACCCAAAAGAAATTCCATCAGGACCAGGACTTTTAAAATTATCACAGTCCCACACAGCGGCCTTCACCTCCTCCAATGTGAAAGGTTTAATCAAATCTACCCCTTCAAGAACACTTAATTATCGAAAATGCAGTCCTTTCATACTGGGGCGGTTTACTCTGTGAGCTTGGAAATGAGAGGAAAAATTATTATACACTGTTGCTCGGACATTGTCAACCCCTTCAACCAACACACCATCGACTAGAAAAAACGGAATAGCATTCCGATGACTCCTATTAGACAAAATATTGTGAAAGAACTTTGAATTCGCATCCCCTTCGCGTAACCATTGCAGTCGCGACTGTTGCCAACAAATACTAGAATTAATCCGAGATAACGAAAACAACTCCTCTGATAATCCATGCATTTCTTCGATCTCCTCCTCCAACAAGTCTAAGGTCTCGCCCTTCACCTCAATTGCCTCAATTATGTCCCTCAACGAATTAATTCTAGTTGGTAAATTTTTTGAATGATGACTATGCCACTCCTTTAACGCTAATTTGATCAACTTTAATTTTTCTTTCAATACATAACCACCCCAGCCTTCCAATTGAAAAGTACTTCATGTTTCTCGGACAAAAGAATTATAACCTGTAAAGTTCTCCCAACATTTTAACATATGCACCGGTTTTGGTCCCCAATTTGCAACATCAATACACAACTGAATAGGGCAATGATCTGACAATCCCCGCGACGAGGCCATCTAAAAGCAATTAGGCCACGTCGAACACCATCTATCTGACAACAAAAACCTATCAATCCGGCTCATCGACCTTCCATCCCCTCGATACCAAGTGAACCGACGCCCCCGAAGAGGTAAATCAACAAAACAATTATCATCAATCATGGCATTGAAACTTGCACTGCCTGCATGATTAACAACGTTGCCCACACTTCTTCTTTCCTCCGAGCAACGAACCGCATTGAAGTCTCCACAAACACAAACATTTTCATCCAACATAGTTGCCATTCGAGCAGAAATGTTATGCCAAAGAACTTGTTGACGATTAGAATCACACGGAGCATAAACATTTAGAAGAGTGAATGTCACACCAGTCTTCATAAATTTACCTCGAATACCTAACACATGCTCCAAATTAAAAGAAGACCACACCTCGACCTCATTACAGTTCCAAAGCGTTACTATACCTCCCAAAGCACCAATCGAAGGTTGATATGAAAAATGAACATTATTATCATTCCAAATAGCTTTACACACCAAATCATTAACAACGGACAACTTCGACTCTTGTAAACACAAAATAAATAGATTTTTCTCCCTCACCATCTGACGCACTTCCCTCCTTTTTTTCGAAGGTGCGAAGGTGCAATGATGTATAATAACAAAAAGGCTTAATTGCAGTTTTAGCCCCCTAATTTTTCCAAAGTTGCGATTTTGGCCCCCTAAGAAAAAAAACTACAAAACAGCCCCCTAAGTTTTGCAATTGTAGTAGTTTTGGCCCCAAGACTGATATTGACTTGGTCTAAGCTGACGTGGCACCCTAAGTGAGGTGCCACGTGTTATTTTTTATTTTATATTTTTGCCTTGGGGAGCCAAAACTGCTACAGTTGCAAAACTTAGGGGACTGTTTTGTAGTTTTTTTTCTTAGAGAGCCAAAATCGCAACTTTAGGAAAGTTAGGGGGCTAAAACTGCAATTAAGCCTAACAAAAATTATCTTTGTATATTAGTAGAAAAATATAGTCAAAGTAAATTAAATCAAAATTACACATTTTCAAATGAGTTATCTATTACGGGACAGATGAAGTACTACTAGATAGGGTTGAATATGAAAGTGAAAGATAAATGGCCGCACGTGGCATAATAGTTAGGATATGAGGAAGATAGAGAAACGAAAAAGAGAATTGGCATGATCCGGAAAACATGCCTATATGAGTCTGTCAGGTCCTACAAAGAATTCGAATTCCCGGGCACTTGGGGATTTGGCATTGCCTTACATAAAGAGCACAATGAAATCCCCACATGTGCCTTTCAAAAGTGAGCTTCCACCTCTTATCTTCTTTTTATTCTCTCTCTCCTTGCCTTGTTATTATTTGTCTATCTTTTTTTCCCACTTGTTTCCTGCGATAATCTTCAATTAGGAACAACATAAGCAAAATTGTGATATATTACAACTTAATTTTCCTTTTTGTCCAAATATACCCCTTTTATCAAACTCTTTTAGAATAGGTAAATGAAGACTTAGAAAAACTATAAATGGATTATAAAAAAATTAAGAGATTAATGAGTTAGATTCAAATATGATTTATGATAGAATAAGATTAAGATGTTAATGAATTAGATTCAAATATGATTTATGATAGAATATTATGTTACTTTGATCCATACTGCCGATTCCACTTAGTGGAATAAAACTGTTTTTAAGGATGGGAAAAAGTTTGGTTGTAGTTGTTGTTTAGAAGAATATGTCACATGCTTATTTATTTATAAAAAATTAAAAGAAAAAAGTCAGGGAGAAAAGAAATGAAAGAATATCTAAATTAATTGATTTGATTCTCGTCATTAATTTGTATGAGGGTCGATAAATAAACAAATATATAAATAAATGTTGACAAAGTCCAAGAAAGAAATAGATTGAAGGTAAGTGAAGGAGGACATCCATAGAGGAACGAGTATTGTTTTGTGGGCAGGTGGTGGAACGGGACCATGACAACACAATTCATTTTCATGTGTGCTTAGGAAAATCAAGGGAAGCAACAAGATGCATACGTCCCAAATTTGTCGCCATTTCATCTCATTTCTTTTACATGGCTTAACGCTTTCTCCAAACTTTTTTCCTTTTTTAATTTGTTGGCTAGCTCTTAATTGTTTTATCGATGATTAAGGGAAAGTATATATATGTGGTTGCCAACTTAGATTAATATATTCTCTCAAAAAAAACTTAGATTAATATAAAAAGTTAATAAATGTGCACCTTCGAAAAGATAAAAATATTCATTTTCCCATATTCGAACAAGTTTAAAATAAAAGATAATTTACTAAATTGCACTCAATAAAACATTCCAAAAATTGTTTCCTAAATTTACTAAAATAAGTTTATGTTTAAAATGTGTTTAAATAGTAACAAATGAATATTCTTGTCCAAATAAAAAGATACACACTTGCTAACTTTGATCTTAATTTTTTTAGGCTGGTCTAAGTTAACAACCACACACACAAGGTTGTTAATTTACACTCAACTAAAAATATTAAGAAGCAAGTTAACAAGCTAGAGTCGTTTACCTTAGATAAAAAAACACTTGCTATTATTCAAACCAATTTTTAATAGAAGTGTAATTTTATAAATTTATTTGAATTGAGCCATGAATTTCGACTGCACACCCTTTTGATCACCAACATGGCTGTTGCAATGAAATTGGAAGCTCTACTCTCATAGTAAAAATAGGCCACTAGTAAAAAGACAATCTTATATTTAAATTGAAAATAACATTCGTATAACAATTATTAATAACCGAAATCAAAATTAGCAATTATTTTTACTAAGGAACACTTTATTTTTACTTAAAAGTAGAAACATGGAACATGTTTTTTTACTAAGAAATAGAAACACGCAACATGATTTTTTTCTCTTTGAGTGGGGATGCATATTGGGTAATACTCTTTTTTCTTAAGGTCCATTACTTTGTGAGACCCAACTTAGTTGAGTTTATTTGCACTCCTAAAAAAACGGGCTTGATCACCAACCGTAGCATGAACAGCTTCATTGCCGCCTGCCTTCACCATTGGTGCTTTTTTTTCTTTTCTTTTCGAGAAGTAAGGTATAGATTGTGGTAAAGATCATGTGATGTTTCAGTAGAGTTTTTTTTTTACATTTCAATAGAGTTTTTTAATCTTAACCATTTAATATATCTAATGATTGTTATTGATACTTCTCATGTCTCACAATAAACATTAGTTCTGACCAAATATGCTCCTTATAAAATAGAACCCAAAGCAAATATCACGATCAAATTTTGTATTTAAATAATGTCCAATAATATTTCTATTAAATTAAGATTTAACTAATTTTTCAAGTTAATGATTTAAATAATATAAGAGATAAAGTTGTTAATACAATAGCTTGTTAATAGTTAGTTTAGATTTAGTTATGTTAGTTATCATTGTTAGTTTTTTTTTTAGATGTAATTATCATTGTTAGTTGTTATTTTCTTCTCATTTTCATATGGACTTGTATGTATAAATAGGGTTTAATGTATTCTTGTTAAGAAAAAAAAAAAATCTGCAAAAACTCAAATTAAAAAGAGTAACAGGAAAAAAAACCCTATTACAATGTATTCATTGGTATTCAATTAATCAAATCATCAATAATATTTGTTCATTAGTTTTCTATGCTTTACTATCATCTATGAATTTTATCAGGAATTATAATATGGTGTTAGAGTGATAATTATTCCACAACTTTCTTTTTCAATATTTTCGTTTGAAACCTCATTCATTTATTTTTACTTCTTTCTATTTGATTCTTGAAGTTTTTGATCAAGATTCTAAGTTTTTTCAGATTTGTCTTTTGTGTTATGGTTGATTTTTATCTCCAAAATACTCAAAGTGTAGTCTACCGAAACTTCAAATCATAACCATCTATTATGGCATCATGTTCAATTATGAGGCAACTATAAACTTGGGAAGATACTTCTTATTCTTCTTCTACGTCTTGGTATTTTCGTTTATATTGTTGAACTCTACCTCATTGCTTTATAAATGTTCTCTTGAACATGGAGGGAACTTGTTTTGATTCTGCTGTAATCAGAGTAAAAATGGTTTAGGAAAAAGTAGATTACTAAGTTGAATCGCGTATTAGGTTTCTCTCTTAAAGATGTTTCGGTGCACTGTCTAAAGTTGTACAAACAAACTATCAGGCATGACTTCCCTAGAATATGAAAGAAAGAAATCACCCTTAAACTTATTAGATCCTCAAATAAGATATTGTGAAAACTCTAATATGGTACATTCATATTTCTTTAGTGGATTTTGATTTTAATAATGTTTAGTTTAAAATTTAGATTGCTTTATTTTGTAGTTGTATATGCTCCTTATTTTTAGTTTCTTATTGGACCTTTTTAGCTCATCATTGGACCTTATAGGTGACGGGTCAAGGCGTATGTATAAATAACAATTTAGTTATCATTAATTTTCATTTGATTAATACATGCATTTTCTATATTCAATCATTGATTGAAGTGAGAGCTAGTTTTGCTCCTCTGGTTTTTGAAAGAACCAATTGTAGATCCTTATGTAGAACATATAACTTATAATAGATCTGCAATTAATTTTATTACAGATCTTGAATGTGACAATTTTTTATCACACTTCTCATCTAAAATTCCATTTTGTGTGTTTTCTTTTGTGTACTCTTAGCTTGTTGAATTTTCTTGTATTTTCCATCGTTTTTTACCTAATTAAAGAAAATTACACTAAACTCAAAGATCCTTGCATTTACCTTCTTGAAATTTGTGTCTTTAATCAAATTCTTGTTAGAAATTCTTAGATTTGTGTTGTTAAAATTGATTAAATATCTTCTCTTGCTGAAATTTTGTAGAATTTGAACTTCGTATTCAAATCGAATTTTTTGAACCAAACTTTTTTCATCACTTATTAATGTCTGCTACTATTGTTGTTAATTTCGTGAATTCTAATAAATTTAGTCATGATTTTCACACTTGATTCATCTTTTTTTTTTTTATCAAACTTGGATTTGTTAGAACTCCATCAATGTTATGAAATTCGGATTCATAATCTCTCATTTTTTATCTGAATTTTCTTTGCTTGTAGTGTGAAATTGTTGTTATATGATGATTTTTTCACACCGTTTGGTTCGAGAGTTTTGGAGGGGAGGGGAGATTTTTAATTTGAAGTGTTTGGTTCAATTTTTAGAAAGGAAGGGGAGGGGAGAGGAGATGAACAAATTTTATTGCACTACCAAAATTATCCTTAGATTAATTTAAAATCTCAATATTATCCTTAGAACAACATTTATTATTATTAGGTTATATTATCTTGTAACAACTTTTATTAATATTATATTTGTAAAAAAATACTTTTATTATTATTATTATTAGGTTATAGCTTAATTAACGTGCAACAACTTTTATTATTATTACTTGTCAAAAAAAACTTGTATTATTATTAGGTTATATTATACTTGTAACAACTTTTATTCCTTACTAGACTTTTAACCCGTGCGCCGTACGAGTCTAATGTGCTATTTAACATTTGAGTAAATTTATAAATCAACATATATTATATAAACTTTCTATCACATAATAAGATGTATTCCAATGTTTAAATAGTTGAGACATTAAATAGTTTAAGAAAGAGATCCATAGTTCAATTCGTAAGTAGTTGAGTAGCGTTTTTTACATTGAAAAAGTGTACTTAGACCATCCACAATAAGATGAACTTGCTCGATAAGACTTGGTACCTGATAACTACTTTTATTGTGAGTCAAAGAAGAGAGTACCTATTACGGAGACTTGGTACCAAATAATATGATTGTGTTATCAGATAATTGATGGTTTCTTGATATAGTTTGTAACAATAGTATATTAAAATATTTCAGCATAACTATAGTTTACATTAAAAGAATAGTTGATAATTTCTAAATTCATATTTGCTAGGGTACTACACGTAAACTGCAGTATAACTTTCAACAAAAATAATGTAGTAATTCATCTTGAATTAATTGAAAATCATCCATAGTTACATTAAACTCAAAATAATCCAAGGACTCATCAATGTCATGTCATTTTTTTCTTCCTAAATTTTATTAAGCAGAACTAAGGTGTAAGACACACCTAAGAATGCAAACAGAAAAACAGATTACAAAGGGCAAATGCTAAAAAACACAGCCACGCCAAACAGCACCAAAACACCTACACGGCAGAAGCAAAACCTGCTGCTCAAACAACTAACTAAAGCATAAACACTAACAGCACCTGCAATCAGCCAAACAGCAATGGTTTTAGCAGCAGAAACAACAGCCGAACCCAACACCAGAAAAACAATGAGATATTATTACATTAGTAAACCTCCAAAAAACATGAAATCCAATATACATGATGTGGATTAGTTATGCATAAATGAAGTCTCTCAACATAAACGGACAGAGAACAAAATATGTGAGTTCTCATTGATTATTACTAATCCCAACCTAGATTGCACCAGAAAAAACATACTTTCTATCTCATGTTAGCATACACAATACGAAATACATCATAATCACAGCAAATTGAAAAAGTCCTTCGGAGTTATACTATGATACACTACCCTATAGTGAAAGTCCATTTGAAATTAATCTAAAATTGAAGTAATTGAAAGAAAAAAAAACTACACCAGAATCACAATACTAAATATTTTTTCAATTAACTTGCACATCCCTACAAAATCAATAGCAAGACATGTGTATAAATCATGTATTCGTTACATTGGAAAACAAATTATGGAAGCAAACCAACATTTGTACCAATTATGTATTCACTTGAAAATATTACTTCTCTCACATTCTTACATAAATTAAACGTGTGAAAAGATCCGATTCATGAAAATGAAAAGTTTCTATGCAACAGGTGCATGCATCTCACCTGTACGTTTCATCCAATACACTACGAGTTTCCTCTTTGAAATGATGAACCCAACCTTTCAAGGCTGTCAATCATATAGAGGCGGGCATATATATCCAGAGGATAAACTGTCGGAACTGAATATTTTAAAAAGAAAAGAAAGATTAAATTAATGCACAAAAGGTTGGTAGCTGAAATAAGTTTGCAGAAATGTAAGTCTGAAATCATACCAGCACTCACAAACTTTGATAATACTGATTGAAGGTAACTAAGACAGTCAACATTGTTTAAGTGTTGAAAAACAGCTGTTGATGTAGCAGGTGAATTAAAGAAAGATCCATTATTTTCTTTGATACTTCATGATTGTATTGAAGTCCAATGAGTTCAACATTCCTTTTGATACATACGCTAGATATGCTCTCCACCCTACTGAATTACTTTCAAAGCCTCTATATTAAATCAAATGCACCAGAAATAGGTCAGTTTGGTGATTTTCTATTTTATGTTTTAAACCTCTAGTTCCCCTTCCAAGTTAACCTATTGTGACATCTAGAAGTTGACCATTGCAAATCCAATCCAAGTTAACATTTCATAATCTAAGGGATAATCCAAGTTAAAAGCTGTTCAGGAAGAAACAGGGTAAAGAGAAAGAAAAGAAACCATCAAATTAAATTCAACTTAGTATTTGACACGTCTAACAAACAACAAAGAACAATGAATCTTCACAATTGTGGCAGATAACTTGTAATCAACTAAGAATATTTTATCACTACTTTAGATTTTAACCTTGCTAAGAATATACAAAAATAATACTAACACTTGCTTGAATCCAGGGGTGTGCAAAAATGTGGTTAACTGAAACCATATCACTAAGCTGAACCAAACTGAACGATAAAAAAACTGAACAATTTTAATGGTTGAGTGGTTCATGAACTGAACCACAAATTTAAACCAATTCAATTAACCAAACTTAATTCAAAAAACCGGTTTGAAATGTTTGTTAGCAAATTATACTCAGCCAGACCAGAACAGAATCATTGATCCAAGGCAAAACATAAAAGAAGCAATTATAAGATATAACATCGGGTATATAACTTTCTATTGAAACTATTACAAATTTGAAAGCTGCCGCATAATATAAATTTATCCCAAAGTCAATTGTGCAGCAAATTATTCATATCTTCAAGCACTTAACCTATCAATTTCTACAAACACAACACTGTAGAAATGCATAAGCTCCAAACTACCATCAGACCTAAGAGATATATTTGCAGCTAGATGTTGAAGAATAAAAAGAAAAAAAGAAAAAGGATTATTCATCAGAGGACCTATCACATAAACAAACACCAAACGTATTAGTGAAAAATGAAATCGAAAGAGATGTAGCTGAGGAAGAATTCGATGATATCTATACCAGTTAAAGAGTGGTATTGCAGCAAGGTTTCAATGTCACGTCAGACATCTGCAAGATTGATAAAATCTGGAGATTGATAACACAAATAGGACACCAATGACGTTTTCTGCAGAATTGATTGTTCAGAATTGATTATTTTTTTTGTTTACAGAGAGGCGCATGAAAGTTCAAAAAGGAAAATTATTTTTTTATTTTTTTTTAATAGAAAGTGGTGTAGAGAGCCATGCTTTGGAAACAGGTTTTAAGTGTTATGAGTGGATATCTGATTAGGTCTGCATGGAATACTCCAAAGGTTGAATTTAATAGCTGCCAAAGTAAAAATTTGAATTTCAAATATTAGCACACATTGAAAGCAAGCGAAATTGAAGGAAACAAAACCATCAAAATTTTAAAATTCAAATAGGCCATACAATAGGAGGGAAATATTTTAGCGTTGCAACAATTAGCATTTAATGACATGTTATTAGAGGGAAAAATTAGGTTTAGATGTTGCAAGACCTAATAAGCTTTTAGAGTAAGAGATTATTAACAACTTTTCCTTGTAACAACTTTTATTAATACTTGCAACAACCCTATTACTAATCTATTATCCATCGTCTACATCGTGTTGTTATCGATTACATCGTTATTGTTTTGTTACTTTATTATTCTTATTTAATTAAATTTAAGGGTAAAACATTAAAATAATTTTAAAATCTCTCTCATTCCCTTGCGAACCAGACTCATTTTTGATTTAAATATCTCTCCTCCCCTCCCTCCGTTAAAATCCCTTCCCTTCCCTCCCCTCCTAATTCTCGAACCAAACGGACCCTTAATTGTGTGCATAATTCTTCCATTATTCGAGTTTTTTTTATGCATATTTGAGTGATTTTAAAATTCAATTGTTGCTGAAAAATCTCTAGAAGTTCATAGTGTTGATCATCATGTTCAAAACTTTGTAGGTTTTGATCCAAAACTATTCATTTCCGGTAGAAGACTCTGTTGTCAAAGCAGAAATGCAGCCACCCCAAAAATTGACGCGGTGCAAGGTGCGGGCGCATAGCGGGCATTATTTCGGTAACGTGGACACTAATATAATTAATATTAAAATACTATACTGTTGAAAAAAAAACTAAAATACCTTAAACATTACTTAAAATTCATGAAGTATTCCTAATTTGAAATAAAAGTCACAAGTCTTAAGCAAAACATAAAACATACTTGCAAAAAATACTAATAAAATTCAAGGAAACAAACACTTTAAGCCTCTAAAGCTTAAAGTAACAAAAGTGAAAAACATTAACAATTAACAAGTTCATCCTCCCAACTAACAAATTAACAATTAACAACTAATAAATTAACAAATTCTTAAATCAAGAGATGAAGATAGGAGAACAAATATGAGTTCTGGAATCAAAAGATGATGAGATGAGAAGAGGAGATGAATTTTTTTTGTTTGTACGATGAAGAAGTTGTGTTTGCGGCCGTGTATATGGTTTTGATGGAGAAGAGTAATAGTTAGGGTTTGAAAATTACAAAAATGACCCTTAAAACAGTTTTAAATGAAAAGCGCCCGCGTTGAGCCGCATCGCGCCCACTTTATACACGCAATCGCGCCCTCTTCAGCCGCTTTCTCGAAACTCTCCGCGATGGAGCGTTGCGTTGCGTTTTGCTGTTTTTGGCCGCTCCGCGCCGCGATCGGTCGCTATTGACAACAAAGGTAGAAGATATTGACCAAATTATAAAGTTGCAGTTACACTTTTGAAGATGAATTCACTGCTAAAAAATCTCGTTTTTAGTGACGGTAAGAATCTGTCTCAAAAGGGGAGAAATCAGTCGCAAACATCCTTTTGACGGATTTTGTGACGCTCCCGAATTCTGTCATAATACTGGGTGTCAGAAAAAAATTTCGTCACAAGTTGTGATGATTATCTATCGGTCGCAAACCACAAAAATCCGTAACTAAGCCTCACATAACTCAAAGTTTTAAAACACAAATTTCCGTCACAAATCATTAACGCAATGATATTATAGATGAATGAAAGGCAAATAAGCAACAAATTGTGTCACTAACTCTTTTTGGATGACAAAACCAATCATCTTAAATACAAATTCATTTATAACTGTTGAATTAAATTTTGATTATAGCCATATTTTACTTTTATTTCTTTAAAAAATATAAAGCACAACCACCTTTTATCGTATTAAGTTGTGTCAATTCCTACAGCCCAAATAGACAACAATTCCCTTTAAGGAAAAAACTAAATGTTACGAGGGAAGAGATGGCGAAAAATAACAAACGAACACTAACAACATCACGATGGAGACACCCATTTTTTAGTATTTAAACGAGTTTCACATATACCCATCACTCTTTTTATTTTTTATTTTTTATAATTAATATTAGTTCCTAATAAGCACTCAATCCATCCAATCCAGCATCTCACACAAATTTCTTAATTTTTTAATATTTAAAAAAGTGTGGATGCCACTTAAGATTCAGGTATTAAGCGAGACTTTCAATTTTATAAGATCTCAAAAAAAATTCTCCCCAATAAAAGTACCTAATAGGTACCAAGTTTTCAAAATTTGAGACACCCCTATTGAGAATGGTCTAAATATTGGATTAAATTTGGCTTTTCCCCCTATTTTACTTATATTTATTTAGAAAATATCAAACCATTGTTGTGTTTTTCTAATATATTATTCAAGATATTTAAGCTCAAAATTTTGCATTGGTATGCGTAATAAGGTCAACTGTGTCAAGTATTAAGGGACGGAAGGGACGGAGGGAGTATTAATTATAATTATAATTGGAAAAAAGTAATTAATGTTGTATTGAAAAGTGAAATGGGTCAAGATTCTTAGGACAATATATTTTTACAAATGTCTCAGTTATTATGGGACGGAGGAAGTATATACCATCAAATACATTAGTTATTGAATTAATATAAAAAGTAAATTTTTGTTTAAAAGAGGAAGTATATTTTAATGATAGTCATACAACACCCGCAAAATGGGGATTTAAGGGCGGTTTAAGCCAACCTTTGCTAATCAAACAACAAGCCAATCTTTGCTAATCAGACATCACTTAATAACAATTTCTTGTAGTGTCGTTTAAACCATTTGTCTTGCAGGCTTAGGTTCTCATGGTTATATATACAAATGAATAAATAAATAAACAACCATTTGTTTTGATCTCTGGCTTTTCTTTGAATGAATTTGTTTCATTGCAGAAACCAGAACTCCAACAACACCCGCAAAGAAAGATAAGACATAAAGCAGGAGTCTTGCATAATGACAAACTCTTTATCATCTCTTGCACCAAATTTTGCCAAATAATTTTATACATCTTACCTTCAAAAATAGTATTTTATTCTTTGGAAATCCCCATACCCCTTCTAGGTTAAGATCATTTTCATTTCTTAAAAGTAAGGAAAGACTATATAAAAGTGGAGTCTTTCAAAAGGGATAAACACAAAAACTAGATAATCAGTCAAATCATCAAACAATTTTTTTTTTCAAACTTCTTTTGTATGTTCTTCTATTTAAATAGAGTCTTAATATGCATCCTCAACCTTGTTTGGAATCCCATATCAGGTAGATAAAAATGTTTGATGTGATATTTAAGCCATGAAACTCTTCCATCTAGTGAACTAGTCTTTTGAGTTGGGTTCTCATTTTGGGCTTAAATCATAACAAACCATCTCCAAAATGTTCAAGTTCTAGTCGAACTTATTCATCTTTTTTGTTATGAAATTGATTGTTTGATCTTTTTTTTATTTAGATTGAAATTCCTTATTTAGTAAATTTTAATAAATATTATATTTATTAGCTATTCTTTTTATTAAAAATAGTGAATCCACCTTTGGACTATTTTTGAGAGGTTCGTATTAATTAGATGCATCCGTCCAATGGATCATAATTTTGAGAACTAATTTGCGTTTTCACTTGGAATGATGGCCAAGAGAAGAATGGCAAAAAGAAATCAAAAAGGGAGAAAATTAAGTACGATATATATGATGAGAATAATAGGAGACGTGAGTGAAAATCATCATGATTTAAAAAGTAAGAAAAAAAATCAAAACAAATTACAAACATAATATTATTCCCTCCACGCCCGGAAGGAAAGAAACCCTGCAAGTTCACCCCTTTTGTGGGACGATTTCTTTCTCTAGCCTAAATATAAAACATGGATTATTTTTTTGTGCTAATTAGAGAAATTACTTTTAAGATTCATTCAACCTCTTTTAGTCTAGTCCCAATAATTAATCCTACTATACCCCATACAAGTTGGACAAGCACCTTAAGATCGTGACTTTAGCTTCAAGTAGATGTATGTATTTTTCAATACTATGGAACAAATTGTTTGTGTCCAATCCCTGCAAGCTCCCTGGTACAGTCCCTTGAAGTTCTCGAAGTTTCTTTTGTAAGGAAGTTTTTCCAACATTAGCATTCTTTACCAAACATACTTTGGCCCTCTTCTTCCTTCCCTTTACATTCAAGCCTCCTTTTGGCCATTGCCTTATTCCCATTTTATCCCTGTGATTGTTATAAACAAATAAGAGAAGCAAATATTAGAAAGAAAAAAAACTATAGAAGTAAATTAGATAGTTGATGATTCAAGAGCTTGGATAGGTAACTACATATATAGGCAAATAAATTGATGAACCTATTCTCTCAATAATTGAAGAGAAATGATATTTGTACAACCATTTTTGTACAATTTTTGTACAACTTTCTCTCTCATTCTCACATTATTTTTTTATTCTTTCTCTACCTTTTTCTCTCTCTATTGTTTTTGACCAATGAGAAGAGAGAACAACAAGGTTGTCCCAAAAATTGTACCAAAAGAGTTGTTCAAATATCACTACTCATAATTGAATTCACATTGGCAGAAATTTTTAGAGGTCGATCGGGTCAATAGTGGCAAAAGTATAGTTTGTGACTGACAGTGACAGTAGTATCATCCCCAATGACTGGAGCTTATATCTTGTACGTGGTCATTGTAATTCTCTCATAATAACTATGATTGATTTAAACTTCAATAATTTTCTTTTTTATGAAAACTGTCCAACTGTGCAATATGTGATTACATATATTATAACTTGAAACACTACACATGCATGCATGCAACATTTTTCCAGCGATTTACCGGTATTTCAGGAACTTTTTTGTTACAATTGATATCAAGTATGAGTAGGAATATAATCTCCCATCCAAATAAAAAAAAATGGATGATTGAAGTTTGAATACTATGTTAGTGAAATTAGGGGCGTAGCCAGGACCCCATGTCAGTGGGTGCAGGATTATGACTCAGTTTGTTAAGGTAAATTTTCAGCTTTATAGTTTATGAGGGGGAGTCTTGACGCAACAGTAAAGTTGTTGTCACGTAACATCATTAACTTTATAACTTCTTTTTTATTTTTTATTTTGACAAAAAGCTTTATAGCTTATGCGGTCAATTTTCCTACGTGTGTGTGAGCTTTAATGCATCGAATTGCCTTTTTTTTTTTTTTTATAGCTTATGAGCTCCTATGATAAAATTATACCTATTTAGTAACAATTTTTTCTTACGAGCTCATAGCAATTTTTATTAACTTATAAAGTTTTTTATAAGCTATTTAAATCGCGCTGAGTTTATAACTTACAATATATCATTTTTCTGTCAATTTTATTTTTATTATCTTAATGAAAAAATTAGACATTAATTAAAAATATTTTTATGACATTTCATATTTTATCAACTTATAATTCAACAGTGGTAACAAAAAAAAACTAATTCAACTGTTAATTTTATCAAACACTACAAATTAAATTTGTTATCTTTTACGCTCTTAGTTAACTTATTCGCAAGTTCAACTACTAATTTTATCGAACATTATTTATTACCTATCAACTAACTTATAAAATTTAGAAGGTGAATGTCATCAATAATAGACAGTTATTGATCATAAACATAATCTAGCTAGAGACAAAGAAAAAGAAAAAAAAGAATAAAAGCAATTAGGATAATAGGAGAAATGGAAAATAGCATATTGTCGGATAAATTTGTGTATAGAGTACTCATCAACCAATTTGACAACATAACCACAGCCTCACGTGAATAATTTGTGTATAAAGTAAAATAAACTTGAAGAGAAAGATATCTTTGATGTGGGCATGGGGTGCAATACAATAAATACAGGGGGTTCAAATTGTATTAAACCGGAATTGGTGTAATATTATAGGTTCAGGGGGTTCACTTGCATACCCTGAAAGGTATGTAGCTCCGCCCCTGAGTGAAATGACTTATAAACTTATTGTCGCAAGGTTTTTGGTTAACATGTAATGTCCAATTATTTTGTCAAAAAAATGTAACGTCCAATTATATTTGTTTGATTGTTCAAAGTACAACGTGTTGATCCATATACTCCCTCATGACTCAACAATTGAAGAGTCCAACATTAAAAGAAATATGACTTTATAAGTGGAAGACATTCTTATCTTACAAACTAGTTTGGTAGAGTCGAATTAGGTTTATCTATCCATTAGTAGAGCCAAATTAGGTTTAACTATCCAATATATCCATATTGAACCATCCGTTAATGGACCACTCAAAAGGGTCTAAATTACAAACATGTTGTTGCTTATTCCTATAATTACATCATTTTTTTTATTTTTTCGAACAACAAAATTTATTAATAATCAAGTCCTTACACAAGAAAAACGAGACTAAAACAAGGGAATTACAACACAAAAGTGTATGTACATAGACGGAACATCGAAAAAACTATAACAAACAAACGAGGAATAATGCTATTAATAGCGAAAACATATGTAGCGAACTTACCAGGAAGTAATTTTGGTCGTTAGATGTAGGATGCGTTTGTTTCAACTTTAAAAAAAAATATATATTTTGAGTTAAAAGAATCTAGAGATTTTTAAAAAAATCTAAAGTTACTTCTGTTTGTACACTATTTTAAAAATCATTTTTTTAAGATTTGAAACTCTTACACTTGAGTTCCTTGTATAAAGAAAAAAATAGATTTTGAAAAAACTACTTAAAATAGCTTTTCATTTTGAGGTTAAAAATGATTTTTTAGCAAAATAGATTTTTTAAAAATCTAAAACAAACACTCCAAAAATAAAAAATATGATTTTCAAGTTAAAAAATAGATTTTTTTTAAAAAAAATTGAAAACAAACGGGCCAGCACTAGTAGATGAAAGCATGATTTAAGTCAAAGTTAAAAGGGACCCGCAAGAGAACCACAAAATCACATGTCGTGAAAATTTTGGGAAGATTATTTCACTGGATTTAGCATTTCGACAAACATATTGTTATTAGCTATCGTCTTATCAAAGTCATACGTCGTCCAATATAATTACGCCACATGATCAAATAAAATGACCTTCAGGATAAAATACAATAAAATTTTGAACTAAAATAAAAAATATTTTAATTTCGAGGACTAAATCATATTTAAATGTTGTTGTTGTTAGGGTTTATAGTTACATATATTTTTTCCTTAAAAAGATGTGAAACAAATTTTTTGTTAATTTAAATTCACAACTCCTATAAAAAAAAGTTGTAATCTATAATGAAATTTAAATGGTAAATGTGAAGTCTGATAGGACAAAATGGAAATCTCTGTTTGTTATAAGAAAGAGGGCAATTTAATGATATTCCAGACACAGGCAGTCGTTTTCACAACTGTGCTCGTGCGTCGCCTCGTCCTCGTGTACAGTTTAAGGGACGGTGGTGGAAATTAGAGAAATAGGTAGAAACCATGTTACCCTGTCTGGTTTTGTCAGCAACTACAATATGAATAGGGTTAGAAATTATTTGTGGTTTTGTCTGCAATTACAATATGATAAAGAAAATTATATATTTATGTACGTACATGTGTGTTTATTCTTATATATATCGTGGATTCAACAAAATTATAGGTACCACAACGTGCCATTAAAAAAATAGAGTAACCACAAGGTGAAATAGAGATAGAAACCATGCGTGGTCTTGTCTACACTCTACAATTGCAACATGACAAGAAAGTCATGCATTATAGCCTCTACAACTATATGATTTTGTAGTATAGACCATGTAATTTCAAAGAGAGAAATGATATTTTGACATCTATTTTGTGACAACCTATATGACAATTTTATCTCTCATACTCACATTATTTTTTTACTTTCTTTCTCTATTACTTTGGTTTTCGTGTCACTATCTACTTTTCTTTGTAAATTAGTGGTTGTCACAAAAATTGTCACTTAAATGGTTGTTCAAATAACACACCTCTTCCAAACATGTACTTGTACAAGAAGGTACTTGCCAGAGGTCCGTCCATGAAAGAGGTAGAGGTCCATCCATAAAAGAGGATGATTTTTTATTTTAAAAAAAAGTATAATAAATAGAGTAAATTATACTATACTCCTCCATAAGAAACTTGAATTATACTTTTTGTCTTAAAATTTACACTTCTCACATTTGAAAAGTAAAGTTTATACCTCCTTACCCTAAGTTTGAATTACAACTTCCTCCTTTAATAATTAAATATATACTATACCTTGATCTATTTTAACATAAATAAATAATTTTATGATATATACTTTGAAACCACCATTTAAAAAAAATAAATTCATTTCTTTATAATTTCAATGTTAATGATAGTTAAATTTGAATATTTAGTTATTAGTTTTATAATTTACTCTCTCTGTAACATCCCAGATGATATTGATATAGGTAGCCTATCACTTATTCTCACTTATAGGTAGTACCACCATTTAAGAAACATCTTCTCACTTATTCTTACATTATAATGTTTTTGGATTTGTTTGGAACCATATTTACAGGTGGATTAATGTTGCTACTGTTATGCCTTGTGATGCATCAAGTCTTTTTCATCAGTTTAATTTCATGTTCATCCTTCAGGTTATTTGGTGTGCAACAGTATGAGAAATTTGGAAAGAAAGAAATAACAGGATTTTCAAGAACAAAAACTCCTCTATATTGCAAGTGGCGAACAAAATAAAGTCGTCGACTTTTATGTGGTTGAAAGGGAAATATGTTTGTCTTCCCTCCAACTACCATGGTTGGTGGCTTAACCCGTTTGCGATATTAGGCATTGGTTAATAGTTATTCTTTCTGTTTTATATTTTGGTGACCTGTAACTATTGTACATATATTGTTTGAACTTTGATGTTTCTTCTTTAGCACACCTAGTGCTAGGAAGGCCATTTGGTTGTGTTTCATTTTAGCTTCTTCAAAAAAAATATTCTTATAAGCCTTCCTTCAACCATGTAGTCCCATACCTACATGGCCTCAGGATTCCTCTCATTCCGATGTGATTCAGTTTCTCTAGAAGCTGTCGGGAGCCGCTCATTGTCGTGTCTTGTGCACCGGCGACCACTCCCCGCCCTCGTCAGCCTTGGGTATTACATGCCCACCAGATTCCGCTTGGTTTCTCCCCGAACCACACCGTACTGGGAGAGGTCTGCTCTGATACCATTTGTAACATCTCAGTCGACAATACTTAAAGTCGTTTGGGATATTACACTCTCTGTCCCAAATTATAAGTCGTTTTACAATATCAATGAAACATTAATGTTATTTTTTCTATTATACATTTAACTATTTATTACTATTTTTAAGTTTTTAATTTATCTTTTTCATACCATTTATTAAGGACAGTTTTGTAAAATAACTCATAAATCTCTTTCCCATACAAAATTAATTAAATTTCTTAACATGTATAAAATTTCTAAAACGTCGTATAATTTAGAACGGAGAAAATAATATAAAATTCACTTTTAGATAATCATATTTTATCAACTTTAGTTATTTTTCATATATTTTAATTTTATTCTGTGTTGTTTTATATTTTATAATAGAGTTTAAAATCATATGTTAATGAAATTGTCAATCAAAAATAGAGAAAAATATGCATTCGAATTTTTATTATATTAAAAAAAATTATTATATTAAAATGAACCAACAATACTGTTTTTCTTTAGAGTGTGTCAGATTTTTTTTCTAGATTATTAAAGATAAAATAAATGAGGGAGGAGAGTGTAAATTTTAACATAAGAAAGGAGATGAATGTAATTTAAGATTCTCTTAGGGGAGGAGAGTGAATTTCTTTTAATAAATTGGGCATATGAGGAAAAGTGAGTGTATATTTTAACTTAAGAAGGTAGATGACTCTAATTCAAACATGTTTCAAGAAAAGAGAGTGTAATTTACTCTAATAAATATTAAGTGTTATTTGTATAAAAATAGTATTGGATAAGAAATTAAACCTATGATCTCTTTATTTCTTGAACAGTTATGTCAATAACCACAAGTCACTTATCACTTCTAAAAACACTTCTCAAATTAAAATTTTCTATGTTAGGTTATTTTCTCCTCTCCCAATTATAGGAAAAGTATTTCTAAAATTCAGAATAATTAATTATGAAAAGAAATGAAAAGCGACAAACATTTCACATGGCTATGCCAATATGAAATTTTAACATGCAACAATCCATTTCCAAGCAATTAAAACTGTCCCGTAATTAGAATTCAAATGATATGTGCATGAACATTGAATATATTGTGCATCAGATTTGAACCAATAATTTCGTGGCTAGATTCTTTCAAAAAGAAAACTCATTCCCAATAGCAAGAGACTTGGTGACAAGGACGATATTATTATTTTTTTGGATAAGCAGAGTGACTAGGACACGATGCTTTTCTTTTTGGTGAATCTAGGACATGATGTTTTCACCTTAGGAAAAGTTGGATTCGATATATAATTCAAGAAATTGTTAGGGCACAATTAATTCATTAAATTATATCCAGGTCATGGAATCCGGTTGAGTCCAATTTTATTTAGTGCATTTCCTTCAAGTCTTTTTCTAACATTGAAGTATCTGAAACTAGCCAAGGCACCAGCCTAGCCCAGATAAAGATTGATATGCACTAATATTGTTCAAAATAGTATAAAATTAATACAGAATATCATATTAGCATTAATATTATATATTTATACAGCGTTTCAATCATTGCAACTATGTCTATACACAATTATAACTTATAAGTAACTTATAAAATAAAATTAATTAATTTTCTCAAACTGTTGCGGCATACTATATAGTATACTATTTAGTTTATCCATAATTGGGACTGCATGCAACGTTTGTGATATTTGAGTAATATATGTATTTATAAGGTAGTTGAGACAGATGGCAATGAAAGTGTGATTAAGGTTGGGGGTGGGGATATATATCTCTGTGCATTTAATAGCATGCACGTGCATAGCTTAGAAGGGGCCCTTTTTAGGTGTCAAAGATGGTTTTCCCTACCATAACTTATCTTTCATGATAAGGCTACAAGGCTAATACAACATATAATCATAAGGAGTTCAAATACACTAGTCTTTTCAATACATGCATGTGCCCTCCGGATTTTCTGCTCTTCTAGTTCCACCGGTCACCACAAACTTCACATCCATCAATTTCAATACCTATTTCCACCTCTCTGTTAGGGTGTGTTTGGTGTAAAAGAGAAGTTGTGAAGAGAGAAACAGGTAAGAGAGAGTTTGAGAAGAGAGAAAGAGATGAGAAATATGGTAGATTTGATGATTTGTTTGGTATGAGAGAGAAATGAGAGAAATAGAGAAGAGAGAAGTGTTGTTTATATTTAAAAGTACTATAATACCCTTATGTTAAAATAACATTTTCATTCAAACTAATTTAATTCTTTTGTTTAAATTCAGTTAATTAATTTAACTACTTGTTCAAAATGGAACATATATCTTTTTTAGATATAAATTTAAGTATTCTTTTAACAAAAAAAGTGTACCAATTCCTCCAAAAAAAGGTGTAATATTTCTTAAAAAGTGTACCACGTACACGTGCAAAATAGCACATACTCTAAATTCATACTAAAAAAAATCCACATGAAATAAAGTCTTTTTTTTAAGGAATGAATGAATGAAACAAAGTTGTTGAAAAAAAATTCAGTTTAATAAGGGATACAAAATTAATTGAATGAAAAGAGAATGAGGATATAATAGGAATACAACAAAGAATCCCTTCTCTCCTTCTATTTCTTCTCAGTTTTGAAGAGAAAGAATTTTGTGTGGGACCTATAGCTTTTTAGCCTCTCTCCTCTATTTCTCTTCACCACCAAACAGGAGAAGTTCACAATCTCTCTTCAACTTCTCTCTTCCTTCACTCTCTCTTTCCTATTTCTACCCTACCAAACAGAGTGTTAACGTTGCAGATGCATCAAATGTTATTATAACTTGTGGAATAATCAAGAATATAGAAAGAAATATAAGTATGGATATGAAAATAAGTAAGAACATAATGAATATATTAGAAAGAGTTCGAAAAATTGACACATAATAGTTTTAAAAATATCATTTCTTTAAAATAATGAGATAAAAAGTCAAATAAAAAATTATGTGATAGTTTATTGATATATTAGAAAGAAAAAAAAAAGAAATAGAAAAAAAATGAGATGTTGAATGGAGTAGAAAAATAAATGATTTTATTTATGATTGGATATAGCTACTTGTGACGGATTGAGACCGGTTAAGTTTAGAAGGGAAAGTCACAATGATTTTTCTAAAATATACTAAAGTAATCATGATTTTTCCTCCACAAAATTAGCTAATTCATCCGAGTAGTGATAGGTTGACATTCTTTGGTGACATACCATTTTTGTACCACCCTTAGTAGGAATGTGAATAGCCCACGCCTTGATAGGCCCGAGCCTGGCCTACAAATTTTTTTGCAACCTTAAGTCTGGCATGTGACCTATCATAGACCGTTTTTCTTGGTCTGGCCTGACATGAAAGTCTACTTCCAGACCTACTTTACATTAACGCCGTCAAATAGTTCATTTGACCTACTAAATAGACTAAACATGCCTTAAAGCCCACTTAAAAGCCTATTTTACTACAAGCAAAGCAAATTTTAACAACATTAAAGTCTATTTAAAAGCTTATTATGGGACTGATAGGCAGAAAAAAAATATGTTTCTATTTTTAATGTATGCAATTATTTTAATATAAAAATATATTTTTTAATAGATAGGTATTAATAGGCCGACCTATTAGGCTTAACAGGCTTTTCGGAAGCCTAAGTGTGACCTATTTAACTAAACAGCTTGGCTTCTCTACTAAACAGGTCAGGTCATGCTAGGCCATAGCAGGCCAGGCCTTAGGCCCCTATAGACCGTTCTGACCTATTTCCAACCCTAACCCTTAGAGATATGAGAGAGAGGTAGTGGATTAAAGAGAGGTTGTTATTTTGAGGTGAAATTACCAAGATGTTCATGCCACATGGGGTGTAAGATGAGTGGTACAGTAAAAAAGAGTGTCAACCAATAATTACTCAGTTCATCCCTACTTAAAACAAAGTTGGTATACAGCTCATCTAGTTTTGATTTCTTTTTAGATTTTTAAACTGAAAAATGATGATGTAAGTTTTAAATGACATAGTATATATAATATGATGATTCGGAATAATCAACCCTCATAAAATTGCAAAAAAAAATTCTTATAAAAATTTAAGTATTAACTTCAGAACTTATTCGTATGTTTGTAATTTATCTATAACATGTAAAATACAAATTTCTCAACTCAAAAATGATATTCGAGTGTGCTTTAAACGACGTGACATTCAATATCATGATGTAAAATCGTCAAAAGTTGTGCTCTTAAATATTAACTATATATTTTAGTGGAACAATTTTATGTTTTTAATTTGTCTTTAACCACATAACTTTTTTTTGACAAAAACAAAGTTATAAACTAAATATTGAAAGTAAAATATTAATAAATATAGGGAACATATATAATTTTTTTTAAGAAAGTTAAGATAAATACTTTTTTTTGAACAAGAAGTTAAGATAAATATTATAAAACAAAAAACAAATTAACTGGATTAAAGTAGATATTTTATGATAATTTCTTTTAAAATGGCTATTTAACCTCTAAAATCTTCTACCTTAAGTGGATTGGAGGCATCACCCACTTATCTTAAATTTTTCTTTTTAAAAAAGATGCCATACAATAAAATATCAAAAAAGACGGATCGATGGACACGTCTTTTCCATAATGTGTATTGTGTGAGACCGTTAAAATATAGGTTTAAAATAAAGGCTTAAACTTTTGCAAAGTGACTTAAACCAAACAAAAATTGTGCAGAGATCAATATAAAAAAAATGATGAAAGTGAAAATACCAATAACATATTTAATACTAAAATAAATTAAAAATGTAGAAAAATCATTGAAATTAAGGAAAGATCCCCACCACCACCACCACCCGCCATCCATCAAGCAACAAAGAGGAAGCAAATAATGTGTTATTCCGGTTAATAAGGAAGTTGTTATCAAGAGGAGCTAGCTAGCATGCGTAAAATTTACAGGACAGTATTAACATTATCAATGGACAGTGGCAGACCAAATAATAAGGTAGAGTTACCACTACGAGATCCTCGGAGGTTTGTACTTATGAAATCACTTTAATAGTACAAAATGAATGTGACCATTCGGTTAGTCCAACTCCAGTTCAGTGCAGTGAAATTTCTTTCCTGCATGTTAATGTCGCTTCATAGCATGTACTTACTAGATATGTTTTTCTCTTTTTTTTTGGGTGAATAGATCAATTTTTTTCCTTGTACGTAGTAATAGAAAACTGCTCTATTAATTATTATAAGCCCCTACAATTGTTCATAAGCCCTCAAATTCCCTAAAGTGTTCCTCTCCATTTGTAAACCTCAAATCTATTGGGTCATGTTCGGGGTTAGGATCCAATGTGCTATTTTTTTTCATTTTTTGAACGACCCGACCTTATAAACTAAACCAATCGATCTTTAAGGATCAATATGTCTTTGCATCAGACTGAGGTGCCAATCGGTCTCAAATATAAAATCATTAGATATTGTTTCATTATCTTTACTATCCACCAAAATCGAATTACCCTCACAATGTGATCGGCTTAAAAGATGTATTATATGTTCTTTGACATCAAATAAGTGTATGGTGATTTGAAACGCAGTTTATAAAATAAAAAAAATTGAAACTTTGAGTGGAGGAGAAAAGTTGAGTGTTGATGAAGAAGTGTAATACAAATGAGATTTTCCGTGTGAAGTAAATGAATATTAGTTATCTTAGAGCATCTCCAATGGGAGGTCCTTACTTAACAAGGACCACTCCCTGTTAAGAACCCCCATTGGAGGAAGAGAAAATGAGTCCCATTAAGGAACGGGTAACTATATAAAGATTCTCTCTCGTAGGCAACTAATGGGTTCCACGTTTAAAAGAAGTAATAAAATATGTACTATGTGGTCCCACTTACAAAAGAAGTAATATTTTAATAATTAATAGTTGTTTTAAATATTATTTTATCTATTTGTCATCATTTTAAATAAAATGTAATTCATGCAAATTATTATTATTATTTTTTAACGAAGGAATGTAAAATTTGTAATGTTAATTTTTCAATTTCAAATTATTAACAAATGTGGCAGAAATTTAAGTTCATACAAATAAATAAATATTTTATAATTTAATTTTTTTAAGGATTATAATTAAATATTATGAAGTAATTTATAATTTAATAAATAAATTATTTTTGTTCAATGATGTAAAGTTAGTGGAGTCTATTTAAGTACTTTTCATTGGACTGAGATTCCCTGCTGTAGTGAAACAACATAGTTTCACACAATTTTGATTTATAGCCATTAGATCTTAATTGGATGGTACTAATGTAATTTTGTCAAACTCATCCAATGGCTAAAATAAAAACTGTGTTGTTTTTTACCGCATTGAATCTGCATCCCTTTTCATTTGAGTCCTTATTAGCGTATTCTTATTGGAGCCATTGAGTCCTTAATAAATACTTTTATTAAAATATTATAAATAAGTGATGTGTAATATGAAGTCCATTCTTATTAAAGAACTATCATTGTAGATGCTCTTAGTCGACTTCATGAGTGAGTAGCATTTATCACGTATATATGGAAAGTAAAACACCATTAATATCATGCATGCCTAAATCTTATACTACCCAAGTCAAAACGGGATGGAATGTTAAGTTTCAACAACCGAAGTGAAGGGCGATTGATATTAAACACCGACCATTAAGTTGAGTAGGCCAAAAGAAGACCTAGAAGTTATTCAGACGTACAAAACTTTTCAAAATCAACATTTGATGAGAAAAAATAATTTGAAATTGGTTGGATTAGGAAGTGTCACATGCAGTATACTCTAGTTCAAAATTTAATAATTGTTAACGTTTTCATCTAATTTAAGTAGAAATTCAAGTCCTCAAACACGTTTTTTTATTTTTATGGTTTAGACTTTCAGACAATAACATGAATGATGATGATTCAATAAGTATAAGAGAAAAATAATAAATTTTTTTTAATGATAATAATAACTCACAAACACCTCAACAAAAAACACCACAAAATTCTGTCGAAAAAAGAAAAAGAAAACAACGATAATTTACTCATTTGTAAAAGAAATTGTTCTAAAATAATTTATCCATTTCACTTTTTAATGCAATATTAATTATCTTATTTTTAAATTATACACTATAATTAATATTAATTTCATCACTCTCATTCAATATCTTTAAATTTGTATTTGTGATCTTGATGAATGCATCAAGACTTGACGGAGCAATTCTTAGATGGTAACTTGACCAAAAAACCAAAACTTGACACATCATCATACACATAAAAAATAAATAAATAATTATAACAAAGAAAGAGAATATGAACGTGAATCATTGTTTTCAAACCAATGAAAAAAATAATACCAACAAAGAGCGTGCAATGATGGTTATGCCGGACGATGACGAGGGTAGCAATGAAGATCGCAGCGACATTGATGATGGTGACAAAAGGTGCAATGATGGCCATGTCGGGATGACGACAAGGGTGGTGGTGAAAATGGAGGCAACATCGATGTTGATGAGTCACCACGACGTTGTGATTTACTCTCACTGGTGGAAGCTCGTGGTCGGAAAGAAGGGGTAATTAAAAGAGATTGAGAGATGAAGAGAATATGAGATCACTTGATTGAACTGGTTTATCACTTGTTGTATTGATGTTGGAAATGGTTTTTGGAAAATTGGCTTAGGGGGAACCAATTTTGCTAGTGTTTGGTTTTACAATGTGTGCAATTGTTTTGGTTTGTAACACTATTCAATTTTGGTCTCAAATAATTAGGAGTTGTTGATTTGCAACTCAGCTGGTGATTGAGGCTTAGTTGTTCGTTGATTGCAATTTGTATATTGAGTTCATTGTACAACTTCAAGAGGTTGAGGAGCCATGAGACATAATTGGAAGATTGGTGTTATTGGAGTTCTGCAAACCAGAAATTCAAGAGACAAAATTGCATCCGACTTAGGCTCATACTGTGTTGTAAAATTGGGTCAATTGGCCAAATAAGGTGTTATGAGTTTGCTTGAGTATATGATGTAAAATTTCAACTAGAATTAATGAAATTATGTAGTTCTCAAACTACTTGACATTCATTGAGTCACATTTCAGTCTTTTGTTTACGAGTGATAAACATGTTACTTAGTTGTTTTATGTTATTAAGATAAATGTTGTGAATTTGATCGCAAATTCATCATTATTATTTTAGTGACTTTAAATTTATATTATGTTGATGCAATTATCAACTTAAATAAGGTGACATCTAGGGTGGACCACCAACTAAGTGGTTCATGGTGAACCATGAATAAAAACCATTAGATTATGTTGTCCTACCAGATCTTATGATGTATCCCACACACATAATTTTTTTTTCTTCTTTCTTCTATCTGGGTTCAGGTATGCTCCATTTAGTCCATTTAGAATATGGATGTGAAACATGTGGCAAACACAACATCCAAGGGCTGATATTAAAAATCAATAAAACAATGTGTTTAATAATTAAAAACTTAAACACGTTGTTGTCATCTCCTCATCTTCAACAACTGCCGTGAATCTTCTTCTGCAACTCCTCTGTTCCTCGCCGTTTCTCCACCCCTCGCCGCCGTTTCTGCACCTATCACCGTCGCAATTCAAACCTTTCGTGTTAATCTGTATCAAAATTGCATGATTAACACTACTATTTTCATTGATATTGTTTTGCTCTTGTTTCTCTTCAATTTGGCTGGAATGTAACTGTGCCTCAATTTTCTCTCCAGGATGTCAATAGCAAAAGGGAATTTCTCAATTAAGATCATAGAAATCATAATGAATAAATCAAAAATCAAAATTTCAGAAATCATAATGAGAGATTTTTAATTAAAAATAAAAAGGAAACACATTCAT